>Ga0222429_100317_pt1 | contig 47923 bp, 48 predicted proteins | sample 1B50Ametagenome_FD_182475 | JGI IMG/M metagenome (GOLD analysis project Ga0222429, IMG submission 182475) | Enriched microbial communities from leaf-cutter ant dump, University of Wisconsin, Madison, United States - 1B50A (version 2) | ecosystem: Environmental > Terrestrial > Nest > Insects nest...
AGCTAAAATACTCCGTAGGAGTAAAAGGTTTGTAGAATAATGGCATAAAGTAAGTGAAGCGAGCCGTAGGTTCGCAACATTATCACAGAATTGGAGCATTGAATGCAGAACACAACAGCCCTGCCCTTCGGGGGGTAAGGGGGGAGAAAAAACATCAGGCTTATTTCCATGTGTTTATACTATAAATCCTCCCCCTACCCCTTCCTAAGGGGGACATGTATACGTACTACCTTTCTGAATGATCTTTCTGCTGTAAACATGACGTCTCTTCAAGATGTGTACACATGATAGCCAATGGAGGGGAGAAATACTGACGGCAAATAGCTGTTAAAAATCGATAGGCTTAATTAATATATGGATGCGCTGACACAATAAATTACATAGATAAAACGTTATGGCATATCCTTGAGTTTCATCACCAAAAGATTTGGTAACCGTTAACATTTTTTCCAAAATAACAGATGGGTAAAACCATTTTTTTTACTTAGGTTTGCATAAAAATTTAAAATAATAGAACACACACTAAATGGGGCTATTTAATTGGTTTACGCAAGAGGTTGCGATCGATTTGGGAACAGCAAACACCCTCATCATACATAACGATAAAGTAGTAGTGGACGAGCCTTCTATTGTGGCTTTTGACCGCACCACCAATAAGGTGATTGCGATCGGCAGACAAGCCATGCAGATGGAGGGCAAGACCCACGACAATATAAAAACGGTACGCCCATTGCGTGACGGTGTGATCGCAGATTTTACGGCTGCCGAACACCTGATCCGGGGCATGGTCAAATTGGTGAACAACGGAAAGTCCTGGTTTTTTCCTTCCTTGCGCATGGTCGTTTGTATCCCCTCGGGCATCACGGAGGTGGAAAAACGTGCTGTTCGCGATTCGGCAGAAATCGCAGGGGCCAAAGAGGTCTACCTGATCCATGAGCCCATGGCTGCAGCTGTCGGCATCGGTATCGATGTGGAAGAGCCTGTGGGCAATATGATTATTGATATAGGTGGGGGGACCACAGAAATTGCAGTCATTGCCCTTTCCGGTATTGTTTGCGACCAATCCATTCGTGTAGCGGGCGACAACTTCGATTCTGACATTGTGCAATACATCCGACGCCAGCACAACATCATGATCGGTGACCGTACAGCTGAAAAAATCAAAATAGAAGTAGGTGCCGCATTGCCCGAATTGTCCGATCCTCCGGCAGATTTTGCCGTGCAGGGGCGCGATCTTATGACGGGTATTCCAAAGCAGATCACTGTATCCTATACCGAAATTGCACATTGCCTGGACAAGTCCATTTCCAAAATCGAGGAAGCTATTTTAAAGGCATTGGAAATCACTCCTCCTGAACTTTCTGCAGACATCTACCAAACCGGTATATATTTGACAGGTGGCGGTGCGTTGTTGCGCGGGTTGGATAAACGTATTCAGGCCAAAACAAAACTTCCTGTCCATGTTGCAGAAGATCCCCTTCGTGCCGTCGTGAGAGGAACGGGCATTGCACTTAAGAACATTGGAAGATTCAAGTTTTTAATGCAATAGTAATACGTAGAAAACAGTCCTTAAAGGAAATTTACAATAATGGTGTAAAGAAGAACAACGTTCTCGATAAAAATGTTGGACGACTGCCAAATGGCGTAAAACCATAAATAAACGTGCTTTGTCGCGCTTCGGCTCCGCTCAGCATGACAAAGCGGGTGCCCTCCTGAGCGGAGCCGAAGGATAGGCATCACAGCAACATCGGTTCATGAAAATAAGCAGGAGATGAAAACAGTGACAAAAGTTGCCCATTCATCACCTGTCTATCCAATACGGGCAGGTACTTTCATTTTTTTGACTTTTTACTTTTTATTTTTTACTTTTAAAAAACATGAAAAACCTTTGGCTATTTCTTGCTAAATACAATGCCATATTTTGGTTCATTCTGTTTTTTGTTATTTCTATTATCTTGGTGGTCCGCCACAACAACTACCAGCGAACATTCTTCATCAATTCTTCCAATACCGTCGTCGGTTCCTTTTACAAACAGCTGAATTCTTGGAAAAGCTATTTGGCCTTGCACAATACCAATGAGCAACTTGCCTTGGAAAATGCACAGTTGCGCCAACAGTTGCAGAACCTGTTGCAAGCAGATACAGTAGCCGACACGGTCCATTTGGTCGATTCTATCGAGCAGGGGCGTTATACCTTTATCGTCGCGGGCGTGGCCAACAACAGCATCAACCAAAAAAGCAATTACCTCACTTTGGACAAAGGTGCATTAGATGGCGTTGAAAAAGACATGGGGGTCATCACCTCAAACGGCATTGTGGGCATTGTGGTCAACACTTCTGCACATTTCAGCACGGTTCAATCTCTCTTGCATCCCGACACCAAGGTATCTGTCACGCTGGATAGCACCAAGGTTTTCGGTTCGCTCGTGTGGGGCGACAACATCAGTCCACAATATGGCATGGTGCGCGACATTCCTAACCATGTCCAGGTACAGAAAGGCGAAAAAGTATACACGTCAGGCTATTCCCTGTTTCCACAAGGCATTTTAGTAGGCGAGATTATAGAAACGGGCATTACTTCGGGAGAGAGCTTTCTGGATCTAAGAATAAAACTTTCCACCGATTTCAGCAATTTGCATCACGTGTATATCGTTAAAGATTTAATGGTCGAAGAAAAACAGGCTTTGGAAGCCACAAATCAAGACAATGGGTAGAATTATCATCTATAACTTCATACGTTTTGCAGTCGTGGTGCTGTTGCAAGTAGCCCTGTTCAAAAACATGGGCTATTACAATATAGCGACACCCTTCCCCTACCTCTTTTTCCTCTTTTTGCTTCCGATCGGCATCCCCAACCTGTTGCTGTTCCTTATTTGTTTCACCACAGGACTCACCATAGACGCTTTCTATGATTCTATTGGCGTCCATGCCGCGGCTTGCGTGGCCTTGGCGTTGTTCAGGATATTTTTCTATCGAATTACCTTAGAAGTCGAAGTCAGAGACTCGTTCAACACCCCTTCATTGGGCGAAATGGGCACCAAATGGTTTTTTCCGTATGTGCTCATCGGCACTTTGATCCACCATGCCACCCTCTACCTTATCGAGGTCTTCTCTTTTACAAATATGCTTTACACCTTAGCCAGCATTATATTAAGTAGTATATTTACCGTATTGATTATGCTCTTAATGAGTCTATTGGTGTATCGGAAGAAATCACGCGTAGGTAGTTTTTAAAGAGGGTGTTCGGTTTATGATAAATAGTTTTTTTGCTCGTAAATACGTTATTCAAGGCATTTTTATTGCCATTGCGATCATCATCATCGCACGCCTCTTTTATATCCAGATCATTGACAAATCCTATATATGGGCAGCTAACGACAATGTGATGCGCAAAATCATCGTATATCCTGCCCGAGGTGTTATTTTTGACAGAAACGGCAAGGTACTGGTGCAGAATGAACCTGTGTATGATCTGCTGGTCACACCACGGGAAGCCAAGGATATCGATACAGCTTTGCTATGCCAGCTTATAGACATCGATATAGAAGGCTTCAAAAAACGGATGGAAAAGGCCCGGTCACATTCCCCTTACCGAGCTTCTGTATTTGAAAAACAGCTTGCTGCAACGACCTATGCCCAGCTTCAAGAGCACTTATACAAATTCAGGGGTTTTTATGTACAGAACCGTACGGTGAGAAGTTATCCGGACAGTATTGCCCCTCAGGTGCTGGGTTATATCCAAGAAGTGAACGACAAGGATATCGAACGCTCCAAAGGTTTTTACCGACCCGGCGATTATATCGGGGCAAGCGGTATAGAACGCTCCTATGAGGAGCTTCTGCGCGGACAACGGGGCGTCAAAAACCAGATGGTGGATGCCTTGAACCGGCCCAAGGGAGTGTTTATGGATGGTAAGTACGATACCCTGGCCGTTTCGGGTGATGGCTTAATATCTACACTGGACAAGGAACTGCAAGTCTTGGCGGAAAAACTCATGAAAAACAAGATGGGTTCTGTGGTCGCCATTGAACCTTCTACAGGAGAAATCCTGACATTCGTCAGCAGCCCTTCCTACGACCCCAACATGATGGTGGGAAGGCAACGGGGCAATAATTACATGAAACTCCTCAATGACCCCACCAAACCCATGTTCATTCGGCCCATACAGGCCTCCTATCCACCAGGATCGGTTTTTAAAGTTGTTGCAGCCCTCACCGCCCAACAAGCAGGCATGATCAACGAGAGCACCGTTTTTTACTGCCCCGGGGGGTATAGGTATGGCGGAGGCCGTGGTTTCATGCGGTGCACCCACGTCGACGGGGCAACCGATCTCATTAAATCTATACAGCGCTCCTGCAACACCTATTATGGCTATACCTACGCACGCATGATTGATTCCCGGGGTATGCCGACAACCAAAGCCTATGATCTATGGCGGGAAGGCTTGACGAAGTTTGGCTTGGGAAATCCCCTCGGCATCGACCTTCCGAGCGAGAAAGGAGGCTTTGTGCCCGAATCCAGCTACTTTACAAAACAATATGGCAACGAAAAATGGGGTTCAAGCTATACCATTTCCTTATCCATCGGTCAGGGACAGTTAGGTATTACCCCATTACAAATGGCCAATATCATGGCTATTGCGGCTAACCGTGGTTTTTATTATCGCCCGCATTTGGTGAAAGGCATCGGGGAGAAAAAAATAATTCGGAAAGAATACACCGAGAAAATACATGCCGGTGTGGATGAAAAATACTATGCCCCCGTTATCGAGGGGATGAGCCGAGCCGTAAATGTGCCCGGCGGAACCGCTTACAGCGTGCGCATACCAGACATTGAAATGTGCGGAAAAACCGGTACCGTGCAGAATCCCCACGGCGAGAACCATGCCGTATTTTTTGCTTTTGCGCCACGGGAAAATCCGAAAATCGCCATAGCTGTCTTTGTGGAGAATGCCGGATATGGGGGTACTTGGGCCGGTCCGATCGCCAGCATGCTGGTCGAAAAATACCTAAAGGATACCATAACGCTCCCCAAATACATACAAGATCGTATCTACAATGCGAGTTTTATGCCCAAAGTGGAGAAGAAAAAGGAAGAATTGAAAAAAGACAGCACCAAAACAACGAAAGACACGACAAAAGCACAACGAGCCGCAAGTACGAAAGAAGATAAACACGAATATTTTGTACACCATAGCCAGGTAAGGAGACGTCATGAATAAGCTGGGGGAAAAAAACTTCTTTGGACGCATCGATTGGCTCACCATCTTGCTATGGTTTATACTGTGCATCATTGGTTGGTTCAACATCCATGCTGCTGTGCTTGACCCCGAACATCCCGGCCTTTTTAATCTGGCAACGAACTACGGGAAGCAGTCCATCTATATCTTCACCGCCGTGATTATCGGCTTCTGCATCCTGATCATTGATGCAAAATTCTTTATCTCAGCCTCTCCTATTATCTATGTCGTCGTTATTTTACTCCTCATCGCCGTGCTTATCGTAGGGCGCAATGTCGGCGGTAATCAAGCTTGGATCCCCCTAGGAAGCTTCAGGTTGCAACCGTCTGAATTTGGAAAATTGGCTACCTGTCTGCTGTTGGCGATGTATCTCAGCACCCAGAGCAACAAAAATCCAAATACCAAAACCTTGCTGATCGGCGCCCTAATCGTACTTGTTCCCGTTGCATTGGTGATGTTGCAACCTGATACGGGATCGGCGTTAGCATTCTTTGCCCTCATTTTTGTATTCTACCGCGAAGGCTATGTAGGCAATAACCTTCTTCTTTTGGGCGGGTTGGCCATTCTACTGTTTGTATTGGCCCTGTTGGTTAACCAATGGATTTTGATTGGCATACTCCTATTGATCGGCGGATTACTTGCCTATGCCCTGCGAAAGAAAAGAAAATACCTCATCAATATCGGGATTCTGTTCGTGGCTTGCGCAACCTATATTTTGTGCGTTGATTTTGCTTATGAGCACGTGTTGCAACCCCATCAACGGAACCGCATAGACATTATCTTGGGGAAAATGGACGATCCACGCGGACAGGGGTATAACCTAAACCAATCCAAGATTGCCATTGGTTCAGGACAGCTGTTTGGCAAAGGCTATCTCAATGGTACCCAAACCAAATACAATTTTGTACCCGAACAAAGTACAGACTTTATTTTTTGCACGATCGGCGAAGAATGGGGATTTGTCGGAAGCGTCGTTTTGGTCGGCATTTACCTGACCTTGCTTTTGCGATTGGTGCACCTGGCCGAGAGGCAACGGACCGCATTTGCACGTATCTATGCCTATGGTGTCGCTTCCATCCTATTTTTCCATTTTTTTATCAATATCGGCATGACCATTGGGATTGTTCCTGTCATCGGCATACCCCTGCCATTTATCAGTTACGGGGGGTCTTCCTTGTGGAGTTTCACCATCCTGCTGTTTATCCTTCTCCGTTTCGATTCCAGCCGGAAGGGGTTGAACGGATAATATCGGGACAATTATCATAGCCTCTCAAAATGCTGATACCGCCATTTACAGCATGCTGTTTAACATAGACAGCATGTACTTTAAGCTGTGCAGAGGGCTGTACACGCCATTGTGCTTCCTGCGTGTTTCATACATCCCCTGCAATACCATATACACACCCGCCAACAATCCGTGCAGCCTGTTGCGCAAACCACGCAGTCCCTTGCACAACGCATGGGCAGGGCATAGTGTATCATACACGCAGTTGCAGGTTTTGTGCAGGAGCCACAATGATCTAAACAGCCCCGCGCGTGTCATGCTGCGCCCCCTCCGTGTTCCATATAGGGAGTGCAATAACCCAAACAGCATGCCGTTTGGAACGCTGCCCGACCCAAATACCCGTGTCTATAGCCTTTCTGAAGCCCCCTACGTCCATAACGTATCGCGGAGGACCAATGCCTGATTACGGTTCTTGACATCTAATTTAAGATAGAGGTTGCTCACATGATATTTGGTAGTACTCACGGTAATGAAAAGCTTATCTGCAATTTCTTTGTTCGTCAATCCTTCCCAAATACAGCGCAACACCTCTATTTCCCGTTCCGTGAGGTCATACAGCTCTTTCAATTCTTCCGCTATTTCCTGTTTAGTCCGTAAGTAGGGCATCTCTTTCGCTTGCCCGTTTTCCCTCAATGGGCGCTGGTTGTTAAGGAGTTCCAATTCACGAAGATAGGTATTGAGTGCATTCCTATACCTTTCATTTTCTTCCTGTAGTGCTTTTACCTTAAAAATAATGGCAAAACTAATACTGATAATTTCTATGGCGCTAACCAAGCGTAATACGCCAATATCAAATGAGGCATATTTCGACGGATCTACATAAGCATATAGCACATAGCAGATACCTGTTAACACCACAAGGCTGAAAGACAATACCAAAAAACGGGCGTATACATCCTTGCGGAACCGTCGAATGGCCAAATAAAGTGCTGCAAAAGCAAACACAAAGCAAGATGCCGATACGACGTGAAAAACCAGCAAACTATCCGTCAAGGTCTGTAGCAAAGCGCCCGACAGCAAGATAGCAGATGCCAATAGGTAACCTTTTATGTAAGGACGCAGAACACGTTCCAAGTCCAAAAAATAATATGTAAAGGCCAACGATATGATCGCGGTCACACAGATATTCCAAATCGTAAAATAGTCCATGGTCCATCGCCCGTCCGTCAGATAATAAAACATGCCGTCCTCGTAAAAAAAGGAGAGAAACGTGGTAAACAGAAGCAAACAATAGGCAATAAATCGTTTATCCCGAAAGATCAGGTAAAAGACGATATTGAAGATTACTGACATAAGGGCCAAACCATAATACCATCCTATGCGAAGCATCCGTGACGATTCCAGGCTTACAAATGAATCGCTTTCCCTTATCTCTACCTGCAATGCCCCTCTCAAATCGTGATTCATCAGTAGACAGAAAACCGAATCTTGCGCAACAAAATGATATTGTGGAAAACGTCCCCTAAAACGCTCCGATTGATGGTCGCGGGGCATGTGCAAGAGTTGACCGGCTCGATACAAGTATAGTTCATAATCATATATCCGTGCAGAAGGAACTTGAAACACAACGGACTTACCGCGCACATCAGATGAAATACGGCCGCGAATCCATGTATTTCCTTCACTATCCCGAGCTGTCAGCAAACTTCTATTGCCCGACACCGGCGTAAAGGATAACTGTTCCGGCCTATCAGCTGGGATGCTATCGGTTTGCGCGCATAAAATAAAGCCAGATCCCCAAAAAAGAAAAAAAGGCAAAAGTAAAAGAATACAATATAACGTATTGGTTTTTTTCATTAGTAAACGGCTGTTCGCTAATGACAAAGCTAATTATATTTTGCCGACTTACGACAAGAAGAGGGAAAAAATCGGCAGATCGCCTATACTTTGGTATAGGTGAAAGCCACAATATATTAATTATCAGAAATTTACAAAAAACACACTTAAAAACTGAAAAACTATACTTTGGTACAGGTATAATTTAGGGTTTTGGCCATAATTTTGAATAATATCATCCAATAAAACTAAATCAATGAAGCAACTCATATGAAAACAGAAATCGTATCTGTATTAATACTTCTTATCGTTATAAGTATTATACTTGTGTGGTGGATCATCGCATGGATAAAAGATAAAGATTCTTGGGGAATGCTGATGGCAATTCCAATACTCTTAACATTACTTATCATTTGGGTAATATGCGGTGACATGGTTTATTCACAAACTGCTCCACCGCACCCCTATCAAAAGGAGGACACTAGTACTGTTCTAAAAAATAACGTAACAGATCCGTCGTGGTGATAATCCCTTTCAAGTTCCCGTTTTCAACCACAGGAACAGAGTGAAAACTTTGGTTAGTTAATAGTTCGACAACATCCCTAATACTCGTATCCGGCTCCACGGTGACCAATGCCTTAGCCATAATTTGCGGAACGGAAAACATGTCGTAAACCACCGAATCAATCTCATCCGATTCATTGACATCTGCAAAGCTAATTTTCAATAAATCAGAGTAACTCAATACGCCTACTAGCTTATCTCCCTCTACTACGGGCAGGTGGCGTAAGTTATGCTGTTTAAACAATCTCTCCGCGTCATACAAACTGTCCTTCGGTGTCAAGGTAATCAAGTCTGTAGTCATGATCTGGGATACTGGAACGCGCTTTTTCATGGCATATCTATTTTTTATGTTAGCAATATATGTTCATCACTTTTCTATTCCCAATATCGCCTTATTATACATCTCATCACATCACGTCTATTACAAAAAAAGATGATTGATATCATCTTTTGATCCAACGTTTGATCTTGTTTGATTAAGATTATTTAGACAATACCAAGACCGGCGCTAGCAAGAGAATTTGTATGGATACCCCAACGCTGGCGCTGGTCTGCGACCAGTGCCTCAGCCTAAATCCTATCCAGTACGTAACGGATGGCATTATCTATAATCTTTTGCCCAACGCTGGCGCTGGTCTGCGACCAGCGCCTCGACCCTAATACTTTATCAGCCAAGAAGCTTCTAAACCCTATCCAGTACATAGCGAATGGCCTGATCGACTATCTGTTGCGGGTTGGCCGCAAACGCATCGTTGACCCGACTGGCCAAAATAGCATTGATGGATAAAGCATGGTGGCCAAACATATTGGCTAGCGCATATATGCCGGCCGTTTCCATTTCAAGGTTGGTGATAGACCGCTCTCCCATCCGAAAGCTATTCGCTTTTTGGATAAGGTCCGGAAAAACATTCATGGACCGAACAGCACGGCCCTGTGGGCCATAAAAACCAGGAGCCGTCATGGTCATTCCCTTCGGAAGGTCCGAAGCGATTTGATGCAGTAAACGACTGCTGGCCCGCCCGACATAAGGCGTAAAAGTCAATCCTAAAAAATGCTGTTGGATGGCCGACTGTATGGCGGACTCTTCTTCCGAATAGCTTTTCACGTAATATTGCATCAGGGCATCAAAACCAATGGCAAATTCGCTGGCCAAAATCGTCCCCATTTTGATGTCGCCCTGAATAGACCCCGACGTCCCGATACGGATAATGTCCAAGCTGGTCAAGTGGGTTTTTAAAGACCGGGTCGCAAAGTCCACATTCACCAATGCATCTATTTCGTTGAGCACAATATCAATATTATCTGTGCCTATACCCGTCGAGATCACTGAGATACGTTTATCCCGCAAGCATCCGGTATGTGTGATAAACTCCCGCCTGCCCTTCTTCACCTCTATCCGATCAAAATATTTCGATACCTCGGGCACACGATCCGGATCACCCACAAAGATAATGGTGTGCGCCAAGTCTTCCGGCAATAAGTTCAAATGATAAATACTGCCGTCGGCGTTCAAAATCAATTCAGCATCCGCAATCATAGGGTTTTCAAATAAGTATAGTGTACACCTTCGAGTTTTTCCAATTGCCCGACAACAGCGTTGACCTGCATTTTTCGGACTTCTATGTCCATTGAACAATTGTTGTCAAACTGTTGTTCCAAAATAGGCAAATTTTCTTCTTTTACCAACCGCATCACCGCATTCATCTGCAGATAATCAAATTCCAGGCGATAGATATCATTCACGGTCTTCTCCACCACGATGGCAGCATCCAATGCTTCCTGTGCAGCTGTTTTATAGGCGTGGATAAGCCCTGGCACGCCCAACAATGTGCCCCCGAAATAGCGTACCACGACCACAAAGACATTGGTCATATCCTTAGACAGCAGTACATTTAATATCGGGCGTCCGGCAGTGCCTGAGGGTTCACCGTCGTCATTTACGCGATAAACAGATCGATCGGGCGTGAGCCGATAAGCCCAGCAATGGTGCCTTGCTTTCGGGTGCTGTGCTTTCACCTCCGCAATGATGTCCTTTAGCCTCGATTCGTCTCTGAATGGGTAGGCATAGGCTATAAATTTACTCCCCTTGTCCTTGAACAGTCCCTCGGAAGGAGTATCTATCGTCAAATATGTATCGTCAAACAAACTCACAGATATGCAATAATCAATACAGAAATCATGGCCAATACCAGACCGACCTTATTATAGACCGTCAGCCTTTCACGGAAAAAAAGCATCCCCACCAATGCGCCTAAAAGGATCACACCAATGTTCATTCCGGTAAAAACTACAGAAGGGCTTTCCGACAAAGCACGATGGGCCTTCATATAAAACAGGATATTGCCAAAATTAAACAATCCCAACAGGATTCCCCAAAAGATGGCACCGCGTTTTATTTTTTCCTTTGCTGTCCATACCCTATACCCCAGCAGACCGAAAGCCACAACCATAGCCAATATGAAAATCAGCAACATCGAGAAGGCATAAGGCGCTTCTTGGTAAAGCGATACTTTTTTGAACAATATATCGATAACACCCATGCCCAGAAAAACGGTCAGCGGATATATCCATTGCTTCGGCGAAGGCACGGTTTTCGATTGCTTGCTCCATCCGATGGAGAATACAATGGCCAACAACCCGATGGCAATACCAATCAATTTGCCTTCTCCGATGCTTTCGTGGAAAATGAAAAACGCCGCCAACAGCGGCATGAAAAGCGATAGCCGCTGTGCCACTTCCGTTCTCACAATCCCGCTATATTCAATGGCATACGCAATACAGACGAAGATAACCGGCAACAGCACCGCCAAAGGCAAATAGAGCGACCAGGGAAGATGGAGTTTGGAAATATCGGGGATTTCGGGTTTCAATAAAAGAAAGGTAGCCAATGCCGCTACAGGATAATTCCACACGATCAGGTGCAAATGCCGAAAACCCCGTTGCTTGGCCATTTTCAGGATGACCGAAACGGTCACACTGCATATAACGCTCAAAAAAACATATTCCATAGCCTCTACACCGAAGATAGGCATAGTAAATGAAAACGGGAAAATTCTTTTTAGAAAAACCTAGCACTATAGACAAAAAGGCCTACCCTTTGCTTAAAGAAATTTGGTTATATTTTTAAAGAAGTACTAACTAGGCATTAACTATCAGCAAGACTAACAATTTAAGAACTTGATATTCCAAAAAGGAACATCAAGTTGGGACGGACCGAGAAAACCTCCTTTCGGCTTTACCGATACATATAAGATACCGATACCTTAAGATACTTTACTTTAAAATAAAACTTGTCGGAGCAAATGCATCCGCCCGACAGCTAAACGCTCCCGACACGACTGCTATCGGCGCTCCTGTCTTTTGCCCTCGTAAATCCACAGGTATTGCCGTGGATACTTCCATTCCTTCCGGCAAAGTAACCTTAAGGTCGCCAGAGTCTCCTGCATGTTCCCATAGTCGCAGTATCGTTCCCTCTCCATCAGGGTTCTTCCCAAATGAGGTGACCATAATACCCTTCCTTGATAATTGGACGCCCGGCGCAGCTAACGGCAGTTGGCCACCGCCAGAACCGTTTACCAATATGGATAGTAGTGGCGAACGGGATTCCTCTGCAGGCGTAATAAGGGATTTTTCATTATTAAAATTGTCTGTAAACCACAAATCCATCTTTGCGGACCACGATCCCTCAATCCATTCCGTAAAGTTCGTACTCCAAAGATTATTGTAGAGATTGACAAAAACATTCGGTCTTTCAGGAACAAATTCCCCCGAGTATCTCCATAGACCAGGCCTGTCAAGGCTAATGCCTGGCGCATCGGGTGTAGCAATACCGAATCCATTACCCTTGTTGTCCAGAACGGCCATCCCTGTATGAAGGAAATTATAATCAAAATTGCTTCCTTTGACAAAGTCGTTCACCGGGTCTACAATTCCTCCCAACCGCGCCAACTTAAACGCCGGATGGTCCGTTTTGAAAGGCAGGCTTATCCATCCGGCTTCTGCCCAGGACTCGGCCGGTTTGCTATGGATACTCCAAATTAACGCCGCTTTAGGAATATTTCTATACAGAGTTACGGTAATGCTGTAATTGTGCGGAAGCTTGTCTGTTGCCGAAAAGAGCATCGTTGCGCTGACGGACACGTCATTTTTCGAGAAAACAATTTTTGCATTATCTCCCTTAACAGTCATGTGTGGCTCATCCGTTAAATTCGGTTTTCCTACACGGCTTCCGTCTCCACTTTTTATGTAGCTTTTGACGTAACGATCGGCATCCGCTTTACTAAAGCGCTCGTATAGGTACTGCCCGAATCCGAATTCGCTATGCCGGTCGACCATTTCTCTTCCTGATTTTTTTTCGACTATCGAACGGATGCATCCCCTAGCGGTATCAAATTGGATATTTAAATACCTATTTCCTATCGTGCAGGACGATTCATCTATACTGAGCTCGCTTTCAACGTTTACGGGAACTTCGTCCGTCAATATATAGTTCCGGTAGCCAGATGCAGGCACGTCGTTTGCGACAAATTGAAGAACGTTCTTCTCATTTGAAAAAGGGATGATCTCGCCACTTTCAACATCTTTGATCGCGATACCCTTATGCGACGAACTGGGGGCTTTAATCGTCACCAGCCCGCTTCTTTTCCAAGGGAGCGGATTGTAAACAAAAATCCGCTTTCCTTTGATGTCAACCTCATGGGCCAATTCCCTTAGTTGCCTATTCACTGACGGTGTGACGACCTTATCAGCGGAAAATACGCGATCTGCTTTTTCCTTCCACGATTTTTCAATGTCTTCATAGACCCCTTTTGCACGTTGTATTTTAAATTCATCGCCATAGCTCCATGTCCCATTCCTTCCGTGGGGCATTGCCATACCAAACGTATGTTCATCAAATAGGAGCTTATTTGTATAAGCATCTGCTAACGGTGCTGAAATATCATATCCTTTCGGCGACCAGATACCGTATAGCGTATTGAGCGCCTCCCAAGCAAAAAGGTCTTTGCTGATGCTGCGGGAATCTTTGACTTCCCGTGGCATAGACATAAATCCATGTATCCAGGTGTCCGGCATATCCCCGCGAACCACGGGTAAAGACGGATTTTCCCGCTTTATGGCATAATAAAAATCAGACATCTGGCCAATCCTGACTTTAGCATCCGGCGCCTTTTCCTGAATTTCTGCCAAATATTTATCTATGGTCTCTGGCGTCGGCGGGCCTTCGTTGTTGCCATTTTGCATAATGGCCAACCAGGTTTCATAAGGCCAGTCCTTAGGGGGCAACAGGGACGTACCGTAATTCTTTTTCGAATACATCGTCATCAGTTTTGAGCCATCGGGCCCTTCCCACCAGAACAATACCGGTACATCTGGATTCTGAGGCGCAGGATTGCTGCCAATATGCAGAAAGCTAACGCCCGAATGGGTTAAAAGCGTCGGCAATATCCAGGAATGGCTGGGCACGTCGGACAGTTTAGCATCTGTCGCTAACGGCAAACCGTACTTCCTTGAAATTTCGGACGATATGTTCATGCCCCGAACCAATACTTCCGGATCGCTGGCATCTGTTTCTATTGTAAAAGGCAAGGCATGCACAACAAAACGTTTATTTCTTAAAGCGGACTCGATTTTCGTCTTAATGGCAGGCTCGCTCTGGTCTATCATCTGCTTCATCGGCCAGCTGGGAACTGTCCAGACAAATTGTTTCTCCGGAGCCCTGTCTTTGCTCCTTTCGATAATTTCAAAAGCATTGTCCATCATGGATGTACTATACTGTTGCACAACAGCTTCCGCATAATCTGTATATCCGATATCAAAATGTGTTTTAAATACAATAATAATTTCCTTAACAGAAGTGTTGGCCTCTCGTTGGGCAAACGTGGAAGTGGAGGAAAGCAGTCCACATAAAAAGCATATGATCCTGTGTCTCATGATGAAGAATGTAAAGTTTTTTCAGAGAAACAAATATATAAAAAACAAAATGTACATACATATAAAATAAGCAATAATTAACTAACATATGTTAACCATACAGTCTGATTTACAATAAAATTACGTATAATACAGTAATCGAAGGGTGAGATTTATTGTATTATTTTTGATGTGTTCGCATCATTATGTATATACATTTACTGCAGTTATTATTTCGCATAAGCGATTAACATTTTTTGGAGATAATGTTCTGCAACACTATGATTACATATAAAGGGACAAAGAAGGCTTTGAATAGTTTTTAAACACCTTTTGAAAAAGATGAACAAAAAAGAGCAGAAATAAAAGAAGGAGCTTAATCAGCTCCTTCTTTTTCTTTTTTTACGGTTGGTTTAGTCACCTTGCGAGGTCTTTTCTTACCATACGACCCCATAATAATTTTTCCTTTGCGTGTTTTTTTATCGCCTTTACCCATAGTTTAATATACTTAAGTTTTTAAATGTTTCTCATGAAGAGACCAATATACTAAAATTAAGCATATATTTCCAAGGGCAAAGGTAAATAATTTACGAAAACTTACCCCCTGCTGTTGTAGTTGGGCGCTTCTTTTGTTATGGAAATATTGTGCGGGTGGGACTCGCGCAACCCTGCTCCTGTGATCCGGACAAACTGTGCTTCTTTTAGCTTTTCAATCGTCGCGGCACCGCAATAGCCCATGGAGGCCCTCAATCCACCGATATACTGATACACCACTTCGGCCAACGTTCCTTTATAAGGTACGCGTCCGACAATGCCTTCAGGAACGAGCTTTTTGATATCTTCTTCCACGTCTTGGAAATACCGATCCTTAGAGCCTTTTTCCATCGCCTCCAATGATCCCATGCCACGGTACGATTTGAATTTACGCCCTTCGTAGATGATCGTTTCGCCCGGTGCTTCTTCCACTCCAGCGAATAACGAACCGGCCATAATGGTATCGGCGCCTGCGGCAATCGCTTTGGCAATATCGCCCGTTTGCTTGATGCCGCCATCGGCGATTAACGGCACACCCGTTCCTTTCAAGGCTTTGGCGACTTCGTACACGGCATATAACTGTGGCACGCCTACACCGGCAATAATACGCGTGGTACAGATTGATCCTGGACCAATGCCCACCTTGACCGCATCAGCCCCGGCCTCGGCCAAAGCCTTCGCGGCCGCACCTGTGGCAATATTGCCCACAATCACCTGTAAATCGGGATAGGCCGCTTTTACTTCCTTCAACTTCTCGATAACGCCTTTCGAATGCCCATGTGCAGTATCAATGGTCACTACATCCACACCGGCAGCCACCAACGCTTCTACCCTTTCCAATGTATCTGCTGTTACACCCACGGCAGCACCGACCAGCAAACGGCCGTGGACGTCTTTCGCCGCATTTGGATAATGCTTATATTTTTGGATATCCTTAAACGTAATCAATCCCTTCAGGTTGCCTTGGTCGTCCACAACCGGCAATTTTTCTATTTTTTGGTTTTGCAGGATTTCCTCTGCTTGAATCAAATCCGTTCCTACCGGAGCAACCACCAAATTCGTTTTGGTCATCAGCTCATTAATAGGTTTTGCCATATCTTTCTGAAAACGCAGATCGCGATTCGTCACAATGCCCACCAATTTGCCATCCAGATTAATGATCGGAATGCCACCAATCTTGTGGTCTTTCATGATCTTGAAGGCATCGCCTACGGTTGATCCTTCCAGCAACGTTACAGGGTCTTGGATCATGCCGCTTTCCGAACGCTTTACCTTACGTACTTCTGAGGCCTGTTCGGTAATAGACATATTTTTATGTAACATCCCGATACCGCCGGCCTGCGCAATGGCAATGGCCAGATCAGCACCTGTCACCGTATCCATGGCAGCCGACACCAAAGGAATGTTCAATCTTATCTTCTTCGTCAGATGGGTGCTCGTGTCAACATCGCGTGGTAATATTTCTGAATAAGCCGGAATGAGTAAAACGTCGTCGTAGGTAAGACCTTCTGCTACGAATTTTTGTGGATCTAATTGCATATGGCAAATATCTTTGGAGTTTCTATTTGCCAGGCAAAGTTACTGTTTTTTCTGTGATTTTTCAAAAAATAAAATGCTTTTATAAAAGGATGACAATTAGAACATGTTTAAATTTTGGCGCACGATTTTTTATGATATACCGCAAAAAAGACTTCTTTTGTTCTGCTCCTACGGAGCAAATTATTTTATTGGACATTTTTTTCTACAAATGTTAAATCCCTATGGGATTTTTCAACGTGGATCATGTTGAAAATGCTCCGTAGGAGCAAGATTTTTGTAGAAAAGAAGGTAGAAGATCAAGCGAGCCGTAGGTTCGCAACATTTCTTCCTGTTTTTTGTCAGGCACAATAAAAAACAGGAAATGAAATTTAAACAGGCTCTTACATTAAACTCTCCAGGAGCAACGCCATCAATCTAGTGAATGTTGAACGAAGATACACTTACTTTATGAAATCGTTTCTGAGCACTTTGGCAAACTATTTGCTAAACCATACCACATTAGATGATATATGGAGAAATAAAAAAAAGATGACTATGAAAAAAACACTAACATTATCTTTATTAGCAATCTCACTTTTGACAATGGGCGCACAAGAGCTGCATGCGCAGAGCCGTTACCGAACAGCATTAGGGCTGGGCATCGATGTCGGAGATGGCCCAACACTAGTAGGACCACAGATCAAGCATTTCTTTGACGGCACGAATGCCGGTAATGCACAGGTGCTATTTGGCGATGACATAACAGTCTTGGGCGTAGACTATTCCTACAATCAGGCCATCCGTGGCACAAATGGATTAAGCTGGTATGTAGGTGTTGGTCCACAATTGGCTTTTGTAGATCGGGGCCGCTGGTGGTATGACGACGATGACTGGCGTGACGATGACGAGACCTATTTCGCCCTTCGGCCAGCAGCTGGCTTGGAGTTCAAAATCCCTTCTGCTCCATTAGCTTTCCATTTCGACTGGAAGCCGTGGTGGAACCTTACACATAGCAGCCATTTTGAACCCGCACGTTTTACATTAGGTTTTAAATTCACATTGAAATAGAATCGGTAGCGATATATTTATCGTTCGATACAATGGGATAAAGAAAGACAGCACGTCGGTCTTTATCCCATTTTGACTTTAAAGGGGGAGAGAAAAATCAGTCCGATACCCTTACTCAAAACTCTGATAACGGTTTAGCAGTTCCCGAGAAAAAAGATTTCATCCCAGATTGTTGTGGTTTCGTCACAATTGCTTGATAGATGCGCTGTCAATCCCTAACCTTGTACCATCAAAAGCAAAAATATGAAACTACAACGCATCGAACTCATTTTGGCCTCTGCTATCTATTTATTTGCCTTGGCATTGATTTATAGCCATGCCCTTCGATATCAGGACAGGGTGATGACCATTTCCGAATTGGGTGTGGCAACACTGATGTATCTGGCATTTATCGTGTTTTCAATCCTGATTGTCCCCCGTACATTCCGCAAGCGACAAGTCGAGGTCGGATTGATTTGCACCTGTCTACTATTCTTCTTTGTTTGGTTCGGATTGGCCACTTGCATCTATCTTATCCGGCAGGAAAAAACAGTTTGGGATTATTTAATGAGAGAAATGTCACTCGGAATTGCCACCGCCACCTTTTTCGTCCTTATAGCCTACGAATCCATCAAGCGGGGCATACGTTACGTGCAAGGGAAGGATAACCCCTTAATCTGGAGAATCGTCAGGGAATCCCTGCTCGTCGTGGGTGGGACGTTGATCCTATTTGTCATGATGATAAACCTTCAACAGCCGGCAATGGCCGCATTTTGGATGACATCTAGTCTATATCTGTACATACTTTACGCCTTGTGTACGTATTGGATCATTCCAAAATATCAAAAAGACAAAAGCGAGTTCAGCAGATTACTCATCACAGCTATATTTTTATCCTTTTTCACCTATGTTCCTTTTGGAGCACTATTCATGCAAATGGCACATGTTGATTTTGGAATTTACCTATTAATCTGGATCGGGCTTAATATCTTTGCATTGCCATTGATTTATTATTATTTTACGGTACAGAAGAATCGGCTTTCACAATTATTGGATCTCAAGATCGAACTGGGACATACGTCCGCTGGTTTGCAATTCCTACGATCACAAATCAATCCGCATTTTTTATTCAACATCCTCAATACCCTCTATGGAACCGCCTTACAGGAAAAGGCAGAAAAGACGGCCAATGGTATACAAAAACTGGGAGATATGATGCGATTCATGTTGCACGAGAACAATCAGGACAAAATCTTGCTGGCAAGGGAAATCGAATATCTGCACAATTACATCGATATACAATTGCTTCGCACCGAATCTTCTTCCGACATTACCGTGGAATATAACATACAGGAATCTATAGGCAATCAATATATAGCTCCTATGATACTGATTCCTTTTGTGGAAAATGCGTTCAAACACGGCATCAGCCTCCAAGAGAAATCATGGGTGAAACTTAGTCTGAAAGAACAAGATGGCGTGCTATTCTTTGACATCCATAACAGCATTCACCGGAAAAACACTTTAGATCCGGAATCCCGCCGATCGGGAATCGGATTGGAGAATGTACGTCAACGTTTGGAACTCCTGTACCCCGATCGTCACGAATGGTCTGTTCGAGAAGCAGCCCAAGATTTTTATGTGCACTTGACTATTCACTTGTAATAGCAGGCTTGATTAACAAATAGGCTCCCATACAAATTTAACCCAAACATGATGACAAAAAACATCCTTTATCGCTATTTCACCTTTTTGTGCGTATTGGCCAACTTAACCCACAATCTGCACGCACAATCAGTAGATTTAAGAAGTAACAAAAACCTTGTTATCAACCAAATATTCGTTGGTCAAACCCTTAAGAACTATACCTCTCAACAATTGGACAGCTTAATCCGTAAGCTGTGGTCTGAACGCGATTCTCTATTCGAGCAACACCAGAACGGCCCTAAACCATGCATAGATATTCCTTATTATTACGCTTCATGTATGTACGACATATCCTTAATGATCCGTACGAAACTCACCGGTAGCGAACCATGGAAACGTTTGATGGATGAAGTAAAGGAAAGAACACCCCTTCCAAAATCGGAAGATCTGGAACAGTCCGTTTGGGCTGCCCGATATCTCGATGTCTATGTAGACAACGCGCTGACCGACGCATTTTTAGAAACCCGTACAAAAGGCGATTCCTATCTTTCCGATTTGTTGCAACAACCGCTAGATACACTTAAACAATTGGCAGGTGCATACGGCGAGCGCATTTTGGGCGGTTTCCTGGCCAAGCATGTACTGCATTCCGAACTGGCAGCTTTCTACCTAGAAGGGCATCTTAAAAAGAGCATAGCCAATAAAGAGCTGATTCCGGCAAAGCTTTACCTAACCGAATTCGAGCGGTTGTCTGCATCAGGTCCACGTCGCCTTTCCGGATATCGCATACAGATTGCTGCGCTGGAAAAATCTATTGCCGTGGCCCGCGAAAATCCGAAGATTGTGTTTCTGGATCATTCTGAAGAAATCGAAACCCTTGCGGAATTGATTGAACCTTTTCACGGAAAAGTTGTATACCTCGACATTTGGGGAAGCTGGTGCGGTCCCTGTGTAGCGGAAATTCGGGAACATGTTCCGGTGCTAAAGGAACGCTTTCGGAAGAACGCTGATGTGGTCTTTTTGTATTTGGCCATGGAAAGCCCTCAAAACATGGACAAGTGGAAAGAATTTATCTATGGAAACCAATTGGAAGGCCATCACATAGTTATGACTGATACCCAAATCGAATCCATCTGGGTGAAGCTGTTGGGCACAGAAAACGTACCGAGGCGCTATCCCTCTTATTTTGTATTTGATCGTAGTGGGACATTGCAACTATCGGATGCCTTACGGCCAAGTGACGGAGAAGAATTATATTTGCAATTGGAATCTGTATTGGCAATTCCCCAAAAGAAAAGCAATATGGCCCTTAGAAAGGACTAAATTAGAGTATTAAATGATCAAATCCATAGCCATTGATGACGAACCATTTGCTCTTGAAGTAATCAAGAGCCATGCTGAGAAAGTGCCTTTTCTAAAATTAGAAGGTACTTTCACCAATGCTTTCGATGCATTGGATTACCTGTCTACCCATCCTGTCGACCTCATTTTCTTGGATATCAAGATGCCGGACATCTCCGGTATCGATTTTTACGATAGCTTGCCCCCAAGCCGAAAACCACAAGTAATCTTTACGACAGCCTACTCGGAACATGCTGTTACGGGCTTTGATCTGGATGCTTTGGATTACCTTTTGAAACCCTTTCATTTCAATCGCTTCTTGAAAGCATGCAACAAAGCAATGGAATTTCTATCGTCGGAAACAAAGCAATCTACTCCCGAACACATCTTTGTCAAGAATGGCAACGAGTACATCAAAATAGTCTTTGAAGATATTGCATATGTGGAAGCCACAGGCAACTATGTCAACTTCGTACTGCAAGACCAACAGATCATGAACCGTATGACCATCACAGAATGTCAAAATCTGCTGAAAGAACCGGATTTCGTCCGAATCCATCGGTCGTTTATGGTTGCCGTGAACAAAGTGCAGAAGATCGAGCGACACCAACTGACGGTCAACGGCCATATCCTTCCTATAGGGAGTTCGTTTTCGGACATACTAAAAAAGTTGGTCATTCCCTAAATCCTTTTTATAGACAAACAATCAATCATCCAATCCTTTTCCTTCTAATATTTTTTGATAATATTTCTCTATTCTTGTTATTCGAGTAGCTGCTTGTTTGGCTTGAGAAAAGTAAAACAAATATCCTTTTTGCCTACCAGGAGTCAGGGAATGGAAAGCACCCCGTAGCGTTGCATCTTCGTCCAATGCTTTTTGAAACTCTTCTGGAACAGGGTAATCCGATACTTTTTTCATTTCCACTTTCTTTCCTGATTTTTCAATTTCAATCGCTTCTTTGATATAATCCTTAATGACAGATTGCAATTTTATGATTTGTTCGACATTGGTAAACCTGATTTGCCTTGCCGATTGTACATTTGCCGTTTGCTGTATTAAGATGCCTTTTGTATCCCTAACCAAAGCTCCTTTATGAAACAGCAAGGCACAATAGTCCTTAAATCCGTGAATGAGAACGATATTCTTCCCTTCAAAAGTATAGCAAGGATGCATCCATTTATAGTCTTCTTTCAACGATTTGTTTTCAAGGACAATTTCCCGCAACATATGAAATTCTTCTTTCCATCTTTTAGTTCTATCAAAAAACTGTTCAACCTGTGCGTGCATCATGTTCCGTGTAATAGCCTTTTTATTAAATTTTCGTAAGCGCAGTACCTTTATGAGCAGCGATATGGTCTGTTTTATCGCTTTTGATTTCATACTGTGGATCGGCTTCCGTGGCGTGATGTGTATAGCCTTTATAATCGAAATCTTTTGTATGCACTTTTATGATCGTGCCCGAAACCCGACCTGCTTCTGAGTTCCAGCTTACTTTATCGCCAATTTTAAATTTTGTTTTCATAAATATCTTATTGTGTAAACAGATCTTCGTCGGCATAAAATACTTGATCGCCAATTACTCTTGCCGGTGATGTATAGGGATGTTCTTCGGCTTTGCCTATGCCCATAATATGCCATACCTGCCAGCCTTTTGCTTTCAGGTAATCGGATACCATGGCACGATGGCACCGCCACCAAACTGCTTCGGCGCACATATATGCCGTCGTCGTTTGCAAGGCGATGGCTTCCAGCTCGGCAACACCGTCTGTAAACCCTTCAGTTTCCATGTAATCGGCATATCCGCGAAAAGAAGCGTTTCGCCAACGGGTGTTTTTAGAATCCTTATGCACTTTTCTTCTGCCCCCTAGCGCGTGCAGTTGTATATATTTTATGCCGTTTTCTTGCAGCGATATTTTCATATTTTCCTTGTCAAACTGCGGAAACTTCCGCGACCCGGGAAGTCTGCGAATATCTGCCAGCGCTTTTATGCCAAAAGACTGCAACATCGCTATAAAATCATCTAAACTATGTGTGGAATGGCCTATGGTATAAATAATATGTTCGCCGGGTGTGCTCATTTGTCTCATTTTGTTATTTTTCCTACGCGCAGAAGCAAAGGAAAACGGACCTGTTTGACCTGCTCGTTACCCCAAAGTTGCGCAAGGTCTGATTGCAGTTTGTCTATTGGGTTGTAGCCGTTTTGTTTGATAAAATGTTTTACAGCTGACCAGGTATTCAAATATCCAATCAAATGTTCCAACGTCCAATATTGCGTATTGACGAAATTTGGTGTTTTGATTTCATCAAAAGGGAACGGGAGTGTTTTATAATTTTCGTCGATATACTTTCGTTCGCTGTCCCAATATTTCCCAATTACATTGTCATAAAAGTAGGAAATTATACAGTCAATTGTTTCTGAAATCTCCAGTTTACCATAACCGATCACACAAAACAACGTGTTTTCCTTTGCTGTTCGTCTTACTTCCGCATAAAATTTTTCAAAGTTAAACCAATGGATGGCCTGGGCAACAATAATCAAGTCGAAAAGTTCATCTTCAAAATTAGTCTCCTCGGCTGGTTGCACCGAATAGAAAATATTGTCTGCTGGTAAAGCATTGTCTATTTGCGATTGGCTGATGTCCGTTGCAAAAACATTGTAAAAAGTTTTTGCTAATGCATAAGCAACCTGTCCGTTACCTGTTCCGCAGTCCCAAGCATTTTGTTTGTTTGGAATGATAGCGTCTAGATAATCAAAAAGATCTGCCGGATAGGTCGGCCTGTATTTTGCGTATTTATCTGACTGTGTTGAAAAATTGTCTTTCATAAAGCAATCATCCTTTTATTGCATTTGTTTCATCGGAAAAATCTGTTTCTGTCCATTTTTGGTTCCTGAAATTTCGGCAACCAAGGAGTCTGATGTAACTTTTGTATAAGAAATGATTTGGGGAAAATCATGTTTCAGATTTTCAAAAACCAACTGTGTTTCTGACATGCTTTTTACCTCCATTTTGAAATACAGATTGGTTGCCAAAATCAATCCATATAATACGATATGTCTAAAACCTTTTAAAAGTGTCATTGTTTTTGCTTCACGATTAAGTACAAATCATTTTCTAACGGAAGATAACCATATTCATAGATGAACATATACGTCTGCCCTTTTGCGGTATGCAACTGGTTGGTATAGTAGTCAAAATCAAATCCTTTACTGAGAAGTTTCTCCCGGGAGATCTTTACTAACTTTTCTTCACGCAACGCTTCTTCCAATATACGTCTGTTCTTTTTAAGGAGGTTATTGATTTGACGAACAAAATTATTAGGTGTGCTATTGAGCTTATTGTTGTAGGAATTTCTACAACCATCATCGCAGAATCGCTTATCCGAGCGTCCTCTGACAGGTTCGCCACATGCTAAACAAAATCTTTCTTCCATAGCTTTATCCGTTTGTAAACGTTTAAAAACGACTATAGTCGTATATAACTGATTAACTACCGAATCCGTTGGCACAACAGCCGCAACTTTGTATCAGTCAATCAGCTATTCTATTGATTTGCTGGTTTTAAGTTAATAAATATTTGTGTACTATTAAAATTTAAATGTTATGAAAACTTTAATCAATTCCGTTCAATTAATCGGCCGTTTAGGGGCAGATGCTGCAATCAAGACAACCCATCAAGGAACAAAAGTGTGCAATGTACGATTGGCTACAAACGAGTACAGCAAAAACAGCAATGGCGACTGGGTAGAAACAACGTTTTGGCATACATTGGTCTTTTGGGGCAAACTAGCCGAGAAATTAGAAAAAAATGGCAAGAAAGGGACGCGTTTAGCCATACAAGGCACGTTGCACTATAGGGAATATACGGACGCCAACGGTATCAAACGGGATATGACCGAGATCAAAGTGAATCAGTTCATGTCCCTCAACGGTTCCTCAGCCGGCTATCAAGTTGCAGCCACCGAATCAGAAGAGGCGGCAGACTTGCCATTTTAATATCGGTATTAACATACAAAAACGGCTATCTCTGAGGATAGCCGTTTTTGTATGTTAGTATAAAGAATTTCTTAATCCAAAGACAAACCTGCGGCTTCTGCTACTTTTCGTGGAATATCGATGTTTTCCATTTTATGGGAAAATTTCGCTGCACCGGCACCAATGGCAAAAATAGGAATATATGCCGCAGAATGTCCACCTGAAGCCCAAGACACCGAACCAGCCTTATTCAAGATCTTAATCGCTTCGGTCGCCAGCTTATCATCCGTGGCATACAAACTTTTTGTTGTTTCCTGCTCATGCTTCACAAAACTCTTTTCGTAAATCTCAAACAGGTGTTTTTCTTCTTCTTTGCCTACTTTCACCTCCTTAAATAGACCTAGCTGATCACCCAGTAAATTTTTCACTTCGTCCCAGGAAACGTTTTGTTTCGATGTTCTCAAATCCGAAACTTTCTTCGAAAGCGCGCCCTGCGATACTTTTTGGTTAGCAAGGACCTTGGTTTTCAAGCTGTAGCTACCGGTTCCAATCCCTACCCCACCGGTCTCGTGGTCAGCCGTGATGATGACAAGTGTTTCATCCGGATGCTTTTGGTAAAAGGCATAGGCCCGCTTCACTGCCTCGTTGAAATCCAACACTTCTCTAATGGTAGTGGTCGCATCGTTGGCATGCGACGACCAATCTATCTTACCGCCTTCAACCATCAAAAAGAAGCCCTTATCGTTATCCTTCGTTAACGATTCGATGGCTGCGCTTGTAATGTCAGCCAAGGTTAAATCGCCTTCTTCCTGATCAATGGCATATTTTAAAGATGAATTATCCGATCCCTTAACATTCATCAGAATCGTCTTGTTACCTTTGTTGCGCAACGATTTGTATTCGGTAAGCCCATAAGCTAGCTGATACCCTCCTTCTTTAAATTTCACAAACAATTCCGGAAGATTTTCCTTACCTGTATTTTTACCGGGATTTATAAAGCCAGATCCGGCAAAAAAATCAAAGTTGGATTTCAATAGATCCAACCCTATTTCATAGTAGTTGTTTCTGCTGGGCTGATGTGCATAGAAAGATGCCGGCGTGGCATGGTCGATACTGACAGAGGTCGTAATACCAACTTTCATTCCGGCTTCTTTGGCTGCGTAAGCAATACTTTTATACGATTTCGTCGCTGAACTGTCCATACCGATAACGCCGTTCTTGGTTTTGTGGCCAACGGCCAAAGCCGTTCCTCCTGCCGCAGAATCGGTTACGCCGTGCGAAAGTGAGTAGGATGTGGCAAAGGTGGCATACGGAAAGGTAGAAAACACCAACGGGAAAACCGTGTTCCGATCTTCTTGTGCCGCGAGATACACTTCGGTCAGATTGATTTGGTTAAGTCCCATTCCATCACCGATCATAAAAAAAATGTATTTCGGTTTTTGTTGCCCAAATACGGTGAGCTGCGCCAATAATAGCCAAACAATAAAGAGTGTTTTTTTCATGTTTATTTGATATTTCAAAAACAAAGATAATAGGGTTTATGTAAACTGTGTATTAATTCTGTACGCATTAAAAACGGCATGAAGATACCATTTTCTTTATGAAAATGGGGGAAAACAGCTCGTAAAATTCATTATACATAACGAAGTTTTATCAGAAAGTTCGGTTATCCAAGCTAAAAAGAATAAAAAAAACAGCACAGTCCTCTAAAAACAGATAGTCAATTTTCACCGTATGTTTTGTATTTTTGCAGGTAGATGACAACACAGCAAAAAGACATGGTTATCGGTGATTTTGAAAAATACATGCGCCAGGCCGTGCAACAGAACCAGTCCTTTACGCTGCCTCAATTTGTGGCATTTGCTACCTCTCTGGTTAACTTTTACGCAGGAAGCAATTTAATTGCCGCACACGAGCGGGAAGACACGGCTTTGCTGCTGACACAAGCATTCAATACCGGTTTGGCTAACCGCATCACGCCAGCAGACTTGGTACATATTTCAGAAATAATAATTTCAGACACGACTATTGATTATTCAATTCTAAGTCCTATATTTGCATAGTCAAAATTTAAGGGGGATTAGCTCAGCTGGCTAGAGCGTTTGGCTGGCAGCCAAAAGGTCATCGGTTCGACTCCGATATTCTCCACAAAAGCTTGGAAAATTTTCCAAGCTTTTTTTGTTTCCTTGCTTGGAGCACGAGGATCCCTTCTATTCCTTAGGTAAAAAAAATGCGCGACAAGCTTAAGCTTGTCGCGCAACCTGATTTATTATGGAATTAAAAACTATAATTTATCGTTAACATCGATAGCATTCAATTCTTGGAAAGCCTGTTTCAACCGTGCAACAAAAGCTTCCTCCCCTTTCCGCAACCATACCCGAGGGTCATAGTATTTCTTATTTGGAGAATCTGCTCCTTCAGGGTTTCCAATTTGGCCTTGAAGATAGTCATGGTTCTTCGCTTCATATGCGCGCACACCGTCCCAAAATGCCCACTGCATGTCGGTATCGATGTTCATCTTGATTGCTCCATAAGAAATAGCTTCAGCAATTTCCTCTGGAGACGAACCTGAGCCACCATGGAACACAAAGTTCACCGGTTTTTCAGCAGCTAAGTTAAATTTCTCCCGGATATACTCTTGGGAATTGTGCAAAATCACCGGTTGCAACTTGACATTTCCGGGTTTATAAACACCATGTACATTACCAAACGCGGCCGCTACCGTAAACTTATCCGATACTTGGGAGAGCTCTTCGTAGGCATACGCAACCTCTTCTGGTTGGGTGTACAGTTTGGAGCTGTCCACATCCGAGTTGTCCACACCATCTTCTTCCCCGCCAGTTACACCCAGCTCGATTTCTACCGTCATGCCGAGTGGTTTCATACGTTCCAAATATTTTTTGGAAATCTCAATGTTCTCCTCAATAGGTTCTTCCGACAAATCCAACATATGCGAAGAGAAAAGTGGCTTGCCTTGTTGCGCAAAGAATTTTTCACCGGCATCCAATAACCCATCGATCCAAGGCAATAATTTTTTAGCTGCATGGTCCGTATGCAAGATAACCGCCACACCATAGTGTTCAGCAAGCAGATGAACATGCTGTGCAGCAGATACAGCGCCTAAAATACAGGCTTTCAACCCATCGTTATTTAATGATTTTCCCGCATAAAACTGTGCTCCACCATTGGATAATTGTATGATAACAGGTGAGTTAACAGCTTTAGCCGTTTCCATAACAGCATTGACGGAATTTGTACCGATAACATTGACTGCAGGCAATGCAAATTTGTGTTTTTTAGCAATTTCAAATAATTCTTGAACTTGGTTTCCTGTCAAAACACCTTTAAAGTCTTTTAGGCTCATATGTTTCTTCTCTAATTGTTTTTTTATTTTACGAGGACTAAAGGTAATGATTTTTTTTTATATCCATAACACATAGTGTAAAAAACACACTAATGCCGGTGAAATTGTCCTATATCAAGAGGCTGACATGACATCCAAAAGTCAAAATTATTGCCTTCTGGGTTTTGCATTTTTAAATATATTAATATCTTTATCCATTCATACCACCAAAACTGATCTTGTATGGTACATATATATGGTATAAAGAATTGCAACACAGTAAAAAAAGCCCTGAATTGGTTAGATGAACATAAACTGGATTACACTTTTCACGATTACAAGAAAGAACCTGCTACAGAAGAACAGTTAAAAAACTGGGAAAAAGACGTTCCATGGGAATCCTTAGTCAATAAAAAGGGAACAACCTGGAAAAAACTAACTCCTGAAGAACAGGCTAAAGTCATCGACGCGCAATCGGCCAACACTGTTTTGCTCCAAAACAACAGTATGATTAAAAGGCCATTGATACAAACATCTAAAGGTATCGTTTTAGGTTTTGACGAAACGGAATACGAAGAAAAACTAACGTAAACATGATTAAAAGAATAATTGGACTTGGTCTGATCGGCTTTATATTGAGCTCGCCTGAACTGCAAGCACAGTCAAAAAGCATATACGACTACACGGAAGCATTCAATCCTATTTTCTACGCAAACAACGGTTCTGTCTATCGTTCAGCAAGTGGAAAACCCGGTCACGAATACTGGCAAAATAGCGCCGATTACAACATCAAAGCCTCCTTGGACGACACGAACAACAAAGTGTCAGGCAAGGTCGCCATTACATACACCAACAATAGCCCGGACGAACTGTCATTCATTTGGCTACAATTAGACCAGAATCTATTCAACGAAAATTCACGTGGACAAGCGACCATTCCATTGGACAAAAGCCGATATGGATCTGCCGATGCTGTCTTTGACGGTGGATTTGCTTTACAAAGCGTGAAATTTTCAGATGGTGGAACAGGGCAATATGAAGTAGTTGACACACGCATGCGCTTAGAGCTTGCGCAACCACTGAAGCCTAAAGGAGGATCCGTAACCTTTGAGATCGATTACGCCTATATCGTTCCACAGTATGGCGCTGACCGCACGGGTATCCTTGACACAAAAAATGGAAAGATCTATACCATTGCACAGTGGTACCCGCGCGTTTGTGTGTACGACGACATAACAGGATGGAATACAGAACCTTACACTGGACCAGGCGAGTTTTATCTTGAATTTGGAAATTACACCGTAGAAATTACTGCTCCGGCCGGCCATATCGTGGTAGCAGGAGGCGAATTGCTCAATCCGAATGAGGTATGGACCACTGAACAGCTGAATAGATACAAGCAAGCGCACGAGAGCAATAAAACTGTTATCATCCGCAGTGCTGAGGAAGTTACTAACGTAGCATCCCGTCCGAAGAAAGAAACCTTGACCTGGAAATTCAAATTGGATAATGCACGCGATTTTGCATGGGCTTCTTCCAAAGCATTCATTATTGACGGCGCAAAAATCACCCATCCTAGCGGCAAGGCATCTTTAGCATTGTCGGCCTATCCGGTGGAAAGCAACGGAAACAATGCTTGGGAAAGATCCACGGAATACACAAAAGCTTCCATTGAATATTACAGCCGAAAATGGTTTGAGTACCCCTACCCTGTTGCCGTGAACGTGGCCTCCAACGTTGGTGGTATGGAATATCCGGCCATTTCGTTCTGCGGACACAAAGCCAAAGCTGGCAGTCTTTGGGGCGTCACAGATCACGAATTTGGCCATAACTGGTTTCCCATGATCGTGTGCAGCAACGAACGGCTACACGGTTGGATGGATGAGGGCTTCAACTCTTTCATTAACGAGTTGTCTACGGAAGTATTCAATAACGGCGAGTACCAAAAGCGATTCGGGAATCGAAACAGCATGACAAAAGCATTTGCCAGTCCCAATTTGGAGCCCATTATGTCATCGCCCCAAAACATGAAAGAAGACAACATAGGTGTATTGGTGTATTACAAACCAGCCTATGGGTTGCGTCTTTTGCGCGACGAAGTAATCGGCGCGGAGCGCTTTGACAGGGCTTTTCGAAAATACGTCGAGTATTGGGCCTATAAGCACCCCACTCCGGACGATTTCTTCCGTACGATCGAAAACGAAACCGGCGAAAATCTTTCCTGGTTTTGGCGGGGGTGGTTCAAATACAATTGGGCACTTGACCAAGCAGTTAGCCAAGTAGATTATGAAAATATGGATCCAAAAAATGGAGCCATTATCACCATCGAAAATCTTCAAAAGTTGCCAATGCCAGTGGTCATCGAAGCGACAACCGAATCCGGAAAAAAAGTTCGGAAAAAATTACCCGTAGATATTTGGCAACGCAACAAATCATGGACCTTTAAACTAAAAACAACAGAACGATTGACAAAAGTAGTGATTGATCCCGATCAGGTGTACCCAGATATCAATCCAACAAACAATGTTTGGCAAAAAAATTAATATATGAAAGTGACATTATCCATCTGTTTCAAAAGCATAATCCTTTGCATGGGAATCCTATTCGTCAGCCTTTCGGGTTATGCACAACAGATTAAGGGCATTGTACATGAATTGGAAAGCAGTCAGCGCTTGAAAGACGTAACCGTCAAAAACCTTCGTACACAACAAGAAACGCGCACTGATGCCGACGGAAATTTTGTGATCGAGGGGAAAATAAATGACTTTCTGACGTTTACACAGATTGGATATGAAATAGACACCGCCTTCATATATGAAGAGGCTATTCATCGCATATACCTCGTACGGGACGAAAAAACTATTATGATCGATGAAGTGATTGTCAGTCGGTTAACCGACAGCAGATTGGCATTGGAAATACAGAAGGCCAAGAACGAGGGGCAAGTGACGGATGCTTCCCAAACCCGCGGCGGATTACGCCTATCGCCTTCACGATTATTTGGCAGAGAAGGAAAACTCGCCCGTAAAAACCTGGACTTGCTTCTTCATGAACAACAGGAAAGAAAAGTTGACAGGGTATTCACAAAACAGCTCATCACGTCCATCATACCACTCAGCGATACAGAGCTACCACTATTCAAAGAACAATATAGACCTGCATTGGAGTTTGTGGAAACAGCCTCTCCAGAAGATATGCGGCTGTACATCATGGATGCCTATAGCAAATTTAAAAACAACACAAACAATAAATAAAAACTAACCTTCAAAAGACTATGCTTTACAAAAAATCGATACCTCAAATCATTCAAGAGGCTAAAGAAAGTGGAGAACACACATTAAAACGCACATTGAGCAACACGGGATTGGTTTCCCTTGGGGTAGGTGCTATCATTGGTGCCGGACTTTTTTCGCTTACGGGTATTGCTGCTGCTGAAAATGCCGGGCCAGCTGTTATCATTTCGTTCATCATTGCTGCTTTGGCATGTTCTTTTGCCGGCCTATGCTATGCTGAGTTCGCGTCCATGATTCCCGTAGCAGGAAGTGCTTATACGTATTCCTATGCTACCATGGGTGAATTTATAGCCTGGATCATCGGTTGGGATTTGGTATTGGAATACGCTTTGGCCAGCGCTACAGTAGCTGTCAGTTGGTCGCAATATTTCAATGAATTACTGCTCACTTTTGGGATGTCCATACCGCACGAGTTCCTCAAAGGACCTTGGGAAGGGGGTATCATCAACATTCCGGCCATTATCATTGTCTGTCTGCTGTCCTTATTATTAATGAGAGGCACTAAAGAATCATCTACGGTAAACAATATTTTGGTGATTTTGAAAGTGAGTGTTGTCCTGATTTTCATTGCGTTAGGTTGGAGTTTTATAAACTCTGCGAACCATACACCTTTTATCCCTACAAATGAAGGGGAGGAAATGGTCAAGAACGGCGAACTGGGGTTGTGGGCATTTTTAACCAGCGATCATTTTGGCCAGTTCGGTATCAGCGGTATCCTCCGGGCAGCTGGTGTACTCTTCTTTGCTTTTATTGGTTTTGACGCGGTGAGCACGGCCGCACAAGAAGCAAAAGACCCCAAAAAGGGTATGCCAATTGGCATCATTGGCTCGCTATTGGTCTGTACATTGCTGTATGTTCTTTTCTCCTATGTGATGACGGGCTTGGAAAACTACAAAACATTTGCCGGCGATGCCAAGCCTGTAGCCACGGCGTTTGCCCAAACCGGATATACATTCCTGAATACTGCTTTAATCATTACCATCATTGCAGGGTATACTTCCGTTATATTGGTCATGTTGCTCGGCCAAAGCCGTGTCTTTTATTCCATGAGCAAGGACGGCCTCTTGCCCAAATTATTTTCGGACTTATCCAAAAACCAAACACCTTGGAAAACAAATTTGATTTTCATGGTGTTTGTTTCCCTATTTGCCGGCTTCGTTCCGGTATCTGATTTGGGACATATGGTTAGTATCGGAACATTGTTTGCGTTCACATTGGTCTGCATTGGGGTACTGGTGCTCCGCAAAACTAATCCGGAAATTGAACGACCGTTCAAAACCCCGCTTGTACCTGTTATTCCGATCTTGGGGGTTATTGTGTGTATACTCTTAATGGCCTCCCTGCCGGTAGAAAGTTGGGAGCGTTTAGCGATATGGCTATTGATCGGTCTTGTTATCTACATCTTTTACGGAAGAAAACACAGTAAAGTACGTCGATTAAACAAATAAAAAAGATAAATCGGGAGGCACAACAAAATGGACCTCCCGATTTTACTTAAGCCACCTTATTTGCTTTCTGCAAATTCTCAATAAAAGTAGATGGCGATATCCCTGTTACACTCTTAAAGGCTGCCGAAAACATACTATGTGTCGGGAACCCAGATATCTCCGCTAGATAGGATAATTTGTATTCCAATAACTCAGGCTCGGTTTTTAATCGATTCAGTATATATAAAATACGCTGGGATTGGATATAGTCATTGAAATCGAGTTTTCGATACTTACGCACCAAAAAGGTAACGTATTTTGTGTTGGTGCCCAACAAGTTGGCTAAGGAAGGCACAGAAACATCAGGATCGAGAAAGAAGTTCTCTACTTCCAGCTTTACCAAACTATAGAGCAATCTTTTCTCGGTGTCTGCCGCTACGGAATGGTCTAAGGAAAATGAATCCAGTTGCATCTCCTTCAATAGGCTTTGTTGTTCCGTATTTTTCTTCTCCATCTCCTCCAAAAGCTGTCTGAACCGTGTCACTTCCTGGTTTTTTCTATTTGTAAAATAATACACGAAACCGCCTATGCCGATTAAAAGACAGGCCAACAATACCCAAAACAGCCTCACGCCAAACACGGCTGAGCTCTTTTCCCTATCCATTTTCTTAATCAGTTCGTTGGCGATCTTGCGTGCCGAAAGCTCTTTCTGTTCCTTTGTCTTTTGGAGCAACTCTTGGTAGTACACAACTTTTTCGGTATCGTTTATCGCCTTAAAGTAATCTGCATAACTTTCGTACATGTTAATCTTCAGTTCCTCCCTATCGGACATCTGCAGATAAGGTTCTGCCAATTGAAGATAATGCCACGCGGTGTCCAGATCACCTGTCTGCATGGCATTATTCGCCATCGACCTAAAAATATACGGACGCAGATTGCTTTCTTGGCTCCCCAATAGTCTTAAAGAAGATCTTAATAGAGAGTCTGCTTTTTGGTTTTGTCTCAAATGCAGATAACAGGTGCCCAACAATTGATATACCGTCGCCCTGGCAACAATAGATCTGGGATCAGTAGTTTCCACTTTATCCACCAATGCATCCGCTTCGTTCAGGTAAGATAAAGCTTCTTCAACTGCATCTTCTTCTATTTTGTGAAATGATTTTTCCTGTAATATGTTGATTTTGGTCAACGAGTAAGCGGGACTCTCTTTCTGTTGTTCATTGGCCTGCTCAGCCTCTATTAAATATTTTTTCGATTCTTCGATAAGTCCGTAGTTGCGAAAGGTCGTGGCCAAAAATCCTGAAGTACGCGCCATCCAATCAGGCGTTCCCTTGATTTTTGCAATGTTTTGTGCTTTTAAGATATAATATAAGGAGGAAGATATTTCGCCCTTGCTATGTTGTATATTGGCCAACAACATCAATGTTTTCATCCTTTTCTCGTCTTCCCGGGTATTTTGCAACAGTGAATCTGCCTTTATAAAGGCAGCCTGTACATCAGTTGCCATCAGTGAATATGCTTCATTGTAGCGTGTATCAAAGTTATCTGTTTGCGCATAGACAAGGGATAGAAAGCAAAATGACCATAGACTAATTAACAAGATTTTAAAAAAATGCGGGTAGAAGGTTGTTGAGGTCATGATCATTTATTTCTTTAACATTTGTTTTTCCCTATACGCTAATGGAGTGCAATGCATCAATTGTGAAAAGTTGCGATAAAAGGATGCCCTCGATTTAAAGCCACAGTTTTTCCACAACTCATCAATATTTTGGTCAAAATCTGTATTCTCCAATTCTTTGCACGCATATTGTACACGCAGGTTATTTATTTTCTTCACGAAACTTTCTTGGTAATAATGGGAAAACAGCTCATTCAAAATATATTTTGGGATTTTTAGGTCGGTAGACATGGTCACGATATCAAACGAAAAGTCTAGATATTTTTTTTGTTGCATATAGCTCTCCACCTGTTCCACATAAGGTTCCCAAACCTCTTTTGTGGATAGACGGGGTTCTTCGGCGATTAGGGATTCACTCGAAACCGAAGTCTCTATCTTGCTCTGATCTTCTTTTCTATTGGCAGCAGAACGTAATACATGTAACGATTCGCCATATATGATCAACAAAGCGCACAATACACCTGTATAACACAGCACAGACATGGTCAAGCTGTATCCATCAGGCAATAAAAAGAATTCTCCGATTTTTTGGATTAAAATAATCAAAGCAACTAACATACCAATAGCTGCGTAAACCGGCATCAACCGATGGCTGCCACGGGTTGATTTCTTAAACAGCAAGGCGGCATAAACAAATAACGAAACACCGATGCCCGTGTACAGGAACATGTAATGCTTTATACCGTATGTTTCCCTATATTCAAAAGAAAACAGCATGATAACATAGAAAAATAGCGCAATTACAAATGGCAATAGGTGCATGAAGAGTTTGCGGTTTTTGCGTGCCTTTTCCATAGTAATAGGACCAATATACAACATGGGCCCGTAAAGCAATCCATATGGTGCGGCCCAATCGACATATTGATAGCCTACTAAAAGATCTCCAAGAACAAATGCGTGAATGTTGTGCACAAAGACCACAAATAGAAACAAGCGCACAGCATACAAGACACTTTGCTCGACCGTTTTCGGCAACATGTAGGTTAGATGCAGACACAGCAAGGCAATAGTCAGTACAATAATATGTAAAACAGTTAATAGCATTATTCTATCCTATAAAATATTCCGTTCCGAACGATATCTCAAAATTCGTTGAATCACATGCTAACCTCAATTCATATATCCTTATTAATAGCGGATATGAATTAAAAAGTCACACCACGATCCTTTACAGCGTATTATAGCCCTTGACAAAACAATATAAAAACACATGTAATTAACAAAAATTCACACAGTTCAGATTATGCACACACAGATTCAGATTTCAATATCCAAACATATTAATTCATTTGGATTTATGAAAGAATTTTACAGAAAGGAAATAATATTGTCATATTTTTCCTACAAAAAGGGCAGGTTAAATTATTTTTCGATTAAAGAAACTAGCGGATTATAACTAAATAGCAATAATTGTCAGATCGTTTGCCTGACAATCATTGCTATGGACCAAAGCGCCTTAGGAGATCTTCTCCTGGTGTTTCTGCGCTTTTTTTGCCGAGCGTATATTCAAATATTCCACCAGCACGGAGAATGCCATGGCAAAATAAATATATCCTTTAGGGATATGCTGATCGAAAGCTTCTGCGGTCAATGAAACACCTATCAATAGCAAAAATGCCAAAGCCAGCATCTTCACTGAAGGATGATTGTTGACAAAATTGCTGATCGATTCTGCTGAAAGCAACATAATCACCACCGCGGTAATAACAGCTGCGATCATAACACCAATCTGATCCACCATTCCTACAGCCGTGATGACCGAATCGAGCGAAAACACTAAATCGAGGATTAAGATCTGAATGATAACGCTTGAAAAGGTAACCACCTTTGCTCCAGTTTTATTGGCCTCTGCGTGACCTTCTACCCGATGGTGAATTTCGGTTGTTGATTTATAAATCAAGAACAACCCCCCGATAAAAAGAATGAGATCCCTCCCCGACAGCACCAAATATTGCGCAACAGATGGGTTATCAATGCCAAAGATAGCCGCAAAATTGACGAGCGGTGCAGTTAAGCCCATAACCCATTTAATGGAGAACAGCAACGCCACACGCAAGACCAAGGCCAGTAGAAGACCTAGTTGCCGAGCTTTCTTTTGCTGTTCTGCCGGAAGTTTGGCACTTTGAATCGAAATAAAAACAATGTTGTCAATACCTAAAACAATTTCTAAAACTGTCAAGGTTAAAAAGGAAATCCATACCTGTGGATCAGCTAACCATTCCATGATTTTTCTATAATATTAAATGAATTTTCAATAATGTACTAAAGATATAATATTGTCACTAAATCGCGTTAGACGACCTTGGCTATTCAAAAAATCAAGACTGATTACAAAGGAATAACCGGCTACCACCCCTCCTATTTTTTCAATGAGTTTTGACGCGGCAACCACTGTTCCGCCTGTGGCCAGCAAGTCGTCATGGATCAGGACATGACTGCCTGTAGGGAAGGCATCTTCATGTATTTCAATAGCGGCCTGACCATATTCCAGCTTATACGATTCAGAAACCGTCTTAAAAGGAAGTTTTCCCTGCTTTCGGATAGGTACAAAAGGAATATGCAACGTATTGGCCAACATCATACCAAACAAAAATCCGCGGCTTTCAATACCTGCAATAGCATCAATTCGTTGACCATTTAACCGATCGGCAAAAGTTTCGACTATAGCTGAGCAGAGCTTCTGATCTTTCAATACTGGTGTAATATCTTTAAAAACGATTCCCGGTTCAGGGAAGTCGGGAATGTCCCGTATCAGTAGCTTTAGTTGGTCTTCGATCATAAGCATCTGTCTCAATTAAAACGTAAATATGGCGCAATTTTACGCAAAAAATCGTCACTCAATGCATAAATATTTTTGAGATCCTCAATCGACTGAAAAACACCATGTTGCATACGGTAATTAACAATCAAACTTGCCTCTTTTTTAGAGATATAGGGGTGTTTTGCCAATTCTTCCACCTCCAATCTATTCACTTCTAGTTGCCTTATGTTTTTCTCTTCCAATATCAGGCTTTCGTGAATGGCCTGAAACAATTCATCAGAGATGCCATATACCTCCTTGATTTGGCCAACGTGGTGAAATCCCCCTAAAGCCTCCCGAAATTTGACAATTCGCGCCGCATACACCGAGCCAATACCTTTCAACCTTTTAAAGGCTACAGTGTCTGCTTTATTAATGTCAACAGGACCGACAACATAAGGGGTCTCTCTCTTTTTGTTATCTCTCACAACAGGTATTTTATGCTCCTTTTGTGCGTCAAAGCGCAAGTAAGGTTCGATGCGCCTAAATTCCTTTTCTGAAATAGCATATATTTTCGCAACGTCTTCTTTTTTGTAAAACCGTCCGCCCTTGGTTTCGTAGTTCTTGATAACCTGAATTTGCTTATCGGAAAAACCCAATGCTCGCCACTTTTCGATGGGTAGATCATTAGGATTAAATGGAAATAAGTGCTCTTTGGATGCCTTTTCAGGTCTGGTTTCCTTTTCCAAAAAGGATTCGTCAAAGGAATAGGATGGTGATGCTCCTTCCACTATTTCATCCAAAGAGCTCCAATGGATGGGTATGTCGGATTGGTTCCGCTTTAGATACGCTTTATATCCGAACGGCATCAAAGATATAAAGCAAATAAGCGACAACAGGACAATGAATCCCCGTCGCTCCCTTTCTGTCAATGCTAAAAAATCCGATAGCCTTTTCATAGTCGATAAATATGACCATTTGAAAAGATGGTCTAGCTTATTTCAGTTCGCCAGCTTCTACTTTCTTCACCTTGCTTCCGTCTTTTAAGACCTTTGAAATAGCATTAAATGGTCTAGAGACAACAAAATCCCCTTTTTTCAGCCCTTCTTTTACGATGATATGATTATCGTCCTGTATGCCTGTTTTCACCTCGGTCATTTTAACCACATCACCTTGCAAAACGAATACGTACTCTTTCATTTCGTCGGCTTGCACCGAGTCTGTTTGATTATCAGATCTAACCGTCACAGCTTGAATGGGCACAATCAAACCTTTGTCGCTTTTGGTATGGATTTGTACTGTAGCAGACAGCCCGGGCCTGAAGGGGGAAGAATTTATGTTGCCATCATCAATCAAATCAGCATAAGATGACGAATCAATCCGCACTTTTACATTAAAATTGGTTACTTGTTCGGCTGTTGTGGTGGCTCCGGCAGCTGTCGAAGTAGACGAACTACTGATCTCTGTCACCACGCCTTTGAATTTACGCCCTTGAAAGGCATCGACATCAATAGTCGCTTCATTGCCCACCTTCACGCGGTTGATATCGTTCTCATTGACCTCCACATTCACCTCCATGGTTGACATGTTGGCGATGCGCATGATCTCTGTACCGGCCATCTGCGCCGTTCCGACAACACGTTCGCCCAATTCTACTGACAGCAACGAAATAATACCGTCTGACGGCGCATAAATGGTTGTTCTGGCCAAACTATTTGCCGCTTCGCTAAGCTGGGCCTGCGATTGTGTGACCGCATATCGAGAAGCCACTACCTGTTGGCGTTGCGATTCCAAACTGGCTAATGCACTTTCATAGTCAGCCCGTGCTTTATCCATCTCGGCCGCCGAAATAACGCGCTTATTGAATAACTCGGTGTTCCGTCTGTAAATCGCCTCTATATTTGTGAAGTTTGCTTCCTGTTGCTTCAGAACCTGCTGGGATGCCGCCAAATTAGCCTTTTGTTGACTAACCATAGCCACTACTTGATCATAGCCCGATTGCAACAGATCCGGCTTTACACGACAAAGCACCTGTCCTTTTTTAACCACATCGCCTTCTTTTATATTCAACTCGATAATCTCTCCGGAAACCTCCGAACTTAATTTCACCTCAAATTCGGGTTGCACCTTTCCGCTGGCCGATACCAATTCAAAAATCGTCTTCTCTTGAACAGAATCAACGGCCACCTTTTGTTCTCCTCCATCGCCGAACCAACCAAGCTTGCTTCCAGCAATGACCGCCACCAATAAACCGACTGCGGCAAAAACCAATATTTTAGGTAAATTATTCTTTTTCTTTGCCATGAAATGTGCTATTAAAATGTTATGGGGTTTCCAATATAATAATCAATTACTTTACCGCGGAACACTAATTCGTATCTCCTGCGAATCATATCAAATTCTGCCCTGTTCATATTTGTCTGAGCTGTGAATAGCTCGATGGAATTTGCCATACCTACATCATATCTTTCCTTCAAGGCCTGAAAGGCGACTTTAGCGGTATTGAAAGCTACCTGTGAAGCCATATATTGCTTATTGGCCGCCTTCAAATCTAAAATAGCTTGCGAAATGGTCTTCTCCAAGTTACGTTTCGTCAGTGCTTCACTGTTTTCCGCTTGCAGATAGTTTATTCGTGCTTTGTTGAGTGCCGCTTTACGTCTATTGTTGTCGAAAATGGAAAAATCAACACTAATGCCCCCTCTAAATGACTTATTTTGGTCAAGCTGTTCGCTGAAGCTCATATTTTGCTGTCGAAAAACTTCTGAGGAATAATTCGTCCCATAGCTTCCTGATAAACTTACCACCGGATAAAAAGCCCCTTTAGCGATGTCAATATTCTTTTCAGCTAATTGCTTATTGTGTGTGGCTTGCTCAACAGCAGGTTGTGTTAATAACGCTTTTTCAAAAACCTCTTCATAGGAGATCCCGGCATACTCAGCCATTAGACCGGCAATATCGGGCTTAACAAGCGTAATCTGTGTATCGGGTGGCATCTCCATAAGTTGCTTCAAGGCCAGAAGCGACAGATCATAGGCATTTTGGGAGCTCATGATATTGAGCTCATCTGTAGCCACCTGGTTTTCAGACTGTGCTAAATCAGCCAATGTTTTGTTGCCTACTTCAAACTGTATGCTATCCTGACGGAGCTGTTCACGTGATAAATTGATCTGCTGCAAGGCCGCTTCGTATAGTTCGTTGTTCGTTATGGCCTCTAAGTAATTGGTAATAACCGAGAGCGTTAAATCATTCTTAACCTTCTCTACTTCCGTGGCATCGATCAATAACTGTATTTTATTTGCCTTGATTTGGTTGATTTTCTGAAATCCTTGAAAAATGGCAACATTGGAGGCCACCTGCCCACCTGCTGAACTTGTCCACCGGTTCTCGCGCACGACTTGACCTGAAATTTGGTCAAAGGTTAAACCATAGGTATACGAATTGCTCACCCCTGCAGACAAATTAGGGTACAAGGCCGATTTCGCTTCATATAGATTTTGCTCGCTCATCTGATAACCAAATTGGGCCTGCTTGATTTGCAAATTGCGCTCCAGTGTCAGCTGAATAGCCTGCTCCAAGCTGACCTGTGCACGAGAAATGGAGATCCCCATAACCCATATCGTCAAGGAAAAAAGGATATGAAAAGTTATTTTTCTTACCATTTTGCTATTTAAGAGTAAATGATTTCTAAATTTGACATAAAAAAATGATATTGTCAACATGTATTTAATTAATGCCCCATTTTTTTTGCGGTGGTACTACCCAAATGTGGTATTCAACAGGTCTCGACAGGAAAAGAAAATCTACTTGACATTTGACGATGGACCAATTCCTGAGGTAACCCCTTTCATATTGGATACACTAGCCAAACACGGCATAAAAGCCACTTTTTTTTGTGTAGGCGAAAACATTCAGAAATATCCCCAGATTTTCAACCGATTGTTAGCAGAGGGACACCGCATCGGCAACCACACGTTCAATCACCTCAAAGGATGGAAAACCGATGACCATGAATACCTCCATAACGTGGAACGTTGTCAAGAGCTGACGGCAACCAAGTTGTTTAGGCCACCCTATGGCCGAGCTAAAAAATCGCAACTAAAAGCACTGTCTAACACATACAAAATTATTTTTTGGGATGTCCTTTCAGGAGATTTCGACATGAACATCACACCTGAGAAGTGTTACCAAAATGTCATCAACTACGTGAAGAACGGTTCTATTGTTGTCTTCCATGACAATATAAAGGCCATTCCCCGACTAACTTATGCCTTACCCAAAAGCATAGCATACTTTTTGAACAAAGGCTATACATTTGACGTGCTTTAACTATACTTCGTCTAACGGTTTTCTCTTGTCTGCCTTGATTTGCTTAAAATAGCTAGGTGTCAACCCTGTAACCTTTTTAAATTGGTTACTTAAATAGGCCACACTGGAATATTGGAGACGAAAAGCAATTTCACTTAGCGACAATTCATCATAAACCAATAATTCCTTTACTTTTTCTATTTTTTGGGCAATGAAATATTTCTCAATCGTCGTTCCTTCCACTTCTGAGAAGAGATTGGACAAATAATGATAGTCGTGTTGCATTTCCTTGCTTAGCATTTCCGACAAATTGTATTTTATTTCGCCATTCTGGTAGTGTACTAAGTCGATGATAATCGTTTTTATCTTCTCAATTAACCGGCTTTTTTTATCATCGATAAGCTCAAATCCCATGGATGTCAAGGCCTTATCCAAAGTGTCTTTTTCGACATTCGACAAATCCGCATCCAACGTTACCTCACCTAATTTGACATTCTTCGCCTTTAGTCCCAATTTATCCAGCACCTGTTGCACCACCATAATGCAACGGTTGCATACCATATTTTTGATAAATAGTTTTGCCATCTCGTATTGCCTCTCCTACAAATGTACAATTTTAGATATTCAATAACGCATGTTGTGAAGCTGTAAAAAGATTCCTAAAAACGATGTTTATCTCATCATTCCGTTGTGCGCCGGCAATACCCATATATGGATAGAGGACAACCGTATTCATCCGAATGAAAGAAACGATATCTCGGGACAGCATGGCGATTTCTTCCAGTTGCGCCTTTTCCTTCTCATTTTCTTGCCAAGTGAAGGAAATCAATTCATATAACCGGTCTCTCATCGCCAGGAAAGGAATTTCGATATCATTAAATTTTCGAAGCCGTTCCTTTCCTTTTTCCTTTGCCCATGTTTCGTCTTTCGATCTCAAGAAAAGTTGCTTCTCAAACAAATGCAAAAATTTTCGAAACATGCCAATATAATTTACCGCTAAGGTACATGCTGCAAAGGTCATAAACGGATAACGAAATAATGCACTATCATGCGTTCGTTTATCCGGAAGCAATTCAAACGCTCGGTTTTCATCCACATAAACATCCGACAATGAAAAACTGTGGCTTGCCGTTACTTCCAATCCAAAAGTATCCCAATCGTAATGGATCAGCACATCCTCCCGATCTACAAAAAAAGATCTGTACATGGGCTCTCCCTCCTCGTTATATATGGGGTCCTCACCATCGTACAACCATGCATTCAGGGTAAAATGTGTCAAATGCGGTGCTCCTGTTGCATATTTCCATTCGCCCGTAAGCCTGTAACCATTTGGTACTTTGACAGCTGTACCACCAATGCGTCCACTGCCACCCCAACAAACTTTACGTTCAGGAAACAGCTGACGTGCCATATCAGGATTAAGAAAACCTGCAAACATATTGGCACCTGAACACAGTGTCACCGTCCAACCCATACCACCATCTTCGTATGCCAATGTTTCCAATAGGTCACAGCCTACTGGTAAAGGTAACTCTAACCCGCCGTACTCCTTGGGTACCCAAATGTTAAACCATTGCCGATTATAAATCAGTTGCAGTTGTGCAGCATTGAGTGCCTTATTGGCAATGGAAGGCAACATGTTGTCTTTTATCACAGTTTGATCTAATGTATTAAGCATGTGCATGGGCTTGAGGTTGGGTTTTCATGATTTTTTTCCATTCCAGATATCCAAAAATAGCGACAATAAACAGGAATAGAGTTAAGATTGCAAACAAATACAGCTCTTTGTAAAACAGCAAAGGAATAGCAAAGAAATTACTGATATTCAACAGTATCCAATTCTCCACTTTTCTTTTGGCCAAAAGCCACATGCCTGCCCAAGCAGTACTGGAGACTAACGCGTCCCACATCGGCACGTCAGAATCTGTCACATATGCCAGGAAGAAGAACAAGATAGCGTATCCGCCCACAACAATCGCCACAACCGTCCCCCATTCCTTCCTGTTCGCTGCCGTAATCCACACCGGTCTTTTCTTTGTTTTGTGTTTCCAGTACCACCATCCGTAGATACTCATGACTAAATAATACACATGCAAGAGTATCTCGGCGTATAATTTAGCATTATAAAGCACGGAAATGGTCAGTAAAATGGAAACAATCCCAAAAAAATAATTGGAAACTTTGTTCTTTTTGGAAAGCAATACCTGACAGATGCCGAACAGAACGGCTATGCGCTCTATCCAGCTGGTTTGCTGAAAAGCTTCTTGTGCTTTTTCCAAGATTTCAAATGTATTCATAAGTGTGTAATTTAAATTAAATACGCACTTATGGAATATGCTCTAAAACAAGATAGAAAATTATCCCTACGCCAGCATTACCTGGATCAGGTTCCTCCCGATTACCACCGCATTACCGTCAAGTTAACGCGTTTTTTGTCATTTCGACCGTAGGGAGAAATCTATGGATGAGTGGGGAGAATCCTCTAAGTCCATAGATTCCTCCTCGTACCTCCCCGAATGCTTTCGGGGCAAGCTGTCGGAATGACAATATAGTTTACTTAACTTGACGCCTATGCGATTACTATCGGGATTGGGTATATTCTCAGCCTGTAGCCGACAGGTGTATGTCCACCCGTCAGAAGCACCCCATAAGTATAATAAATTAAGCCAACTGCAACAATGCTGTTGAATGGCGACGAATTTCTTCGCACAATGCCGGATCATCGTTCAAGCTCTTGCCCCAAGAAGGAATCATCTCACGCAATTTTTTACGATAATCATTTGATTTTGCCCTTTCGGGAAAACAACGCTTTAACAGGTTGATCATGATGGCTACCGAAGTAGAAGCGCCTGGCGATGCACCTAACAAAGCTGCCAGCGAGCCGTCTGCGCTGGAGACGACCTCCGTACCAAATTCCAAAATACCACCATGCTTCGGATCTTTCTTGATAACCTGTACACGTTGTCCGGCCACTTCGATGCCCCAATCTTCCATTTTCGCAGAAGGCATAAATTGTTTCAACGAATCCAATTTGTCTTCCGGACTTTTCATGACCTCCGTAATCAAATATTTTGTAAGGTCTAAGTTTCCCAATCCGGCAGAGATTATAGGCCGTATATTTGACAGTTTGATAGAAGCTGGTAAATCAAAATAAGATCCTCGTTTCAGGAATTTAGTTGAAAAGCCGGCATAGGGACCAAACAACAAGGCTTGTTTACCGTCAATATAACGGGTATCCAAATGCGGTACAGACATAGGAGGTGCGCCCACAGAAGCCTTACCGTATACCTTGGCATGATGGCTCTTGATAATTTCTTCGTTTTTGCAACGCAACCACTGCCCACCCACCGGAAATCCGCCGAAGCCTTTTGCTTCAGGGATACCTGATTTTTCAAGCAACAATATTGAACCTCCTCCGGCTCCGATAAACACAAATCTCGCTTTGATCTTGCGCTTTTCACCGGTTTTCATATCTTTAATCTCTACTTCCCAACGGCCATCGTCTTCGCGGTCGATATCCCGCACTTCTTGATTCAAGGAAAGTTTAATGTTGTCTTTGGTTTGTAGGTTTTGGATAAGATCGCGTGTCAACTCACCGAAATTCACATCGGTGCCGATTTCCATACGTGTCGCCGCCATCACCTCGTTTTCGTCACGACCGTCCATCATCAATGGAATCCAGTCTTTCAGTACGGTTTTGTCTTCCGTGTATATCATTCCCTTGAACAGCGTTTCTCTTTCCATGGCTTCAAAACGCTTACGAAGAAAATCCACATCTTTTTCGCCAAACACTGCACTCATATGCGGTACTTGGCGGATAAATTCTGTGGGATTTTTTAATATGTTCTTTTTAACTAAATATGCCCAAAACTGCTTGGAAATCTCGAACTGCTCTGCAATATGGATAGCTTTGTCGATCTTGACACTTCCATCTGGAAGCTCGGGCGTGTAGTTCAACTCACACAAAGCCGAGTGGCCTGTACCTGCATTGTTCCACGCATCTGAACTTTCGGCAGCCACCACATCCAAGCGTTCAACTATTTCGATGTCGATTTCGGGACTGAGCTCGTTAATCAGCGTACCTAATGTAGCACTCATAATTCCGGCTCCGATTAAAACCACATCTGTTTCAGATTTTTTAGTTTTTTTGCCCATGTTTTTAAAATTCGGTACAAAAGTAACATTCAAAAAGGTTTTTATCGAATGAAAATGTCAAAATTCTCTCATTATTAATGCGAATTTATCAACACTGAACAACACCTAATACTACATATTTACGACGGTGCAAATAAAAGATATTTCCCAACAGGAGAAATAGCAAATTAAATTGGGATATATAACGGAAATTTAACATTTTTGCTTGACTATTTTTTGTACGCGACAAACTGAAACCACATAGAGACATCGTTTTTTCAAAGGAGAACATCATAAGCTCTTTGAGTTTAATAATCGGTTCATCATGCCGACAGGAAAGATGTGAAAAGACTTGTTTTCCTAATGTACGGCTCTCTTTTGTCTGTTTTTTAACAGACTTATTGTCAATTGGTTAAATGTCATGTACTAAGTTTGATTACTATATTTTTATACACTAATACTGCATAAGATGAAATTATTAGAAGGCAAAACAGCTCTTGTGACCGGGGCTTCAAAAGGCATAGGCAGAAAGATTGCGGAAGTATTTGCACAACACGGCGCAAATGTGGCGTTCACCTATCTATCTTCTGTCGAAAAGGGACAGGCTTTGGAGCAGGAACTGCAGGCTTTTGGCACGAAGGTGAAAGGCTACCGTTCAGATGCTTCCAAGTTTGACGAGGCTGAAAAGCTTATTCATGATATTGTGGAAGAGTTTGGCACGCTAGACGTGGTCGTGAACAATGCCGGCATTACCAAGGACGGCTTGTTGATGCGCATGACCGAGGAAAATTGGGATGATGTCATCAACATCAACTTAAAATCCATCTTCAATGTCACCAAAGCAGCTTCAAAAATTATGATGAAAAACCGCAAGGGCTCGTTCATCAACATGAGCTCGGTAGTGGGCGTACAAGGAAATGCCGGGCAGGCAAACTACGCGGCTTCCAAAGCTGGAATCATTGGTTTTTCAAAATCAGTTGCAAAAGAGCTGGGATCACGCAATATTCGTACAAATGTCATTGCGCCCGGATTCATCCGTACGGAAATGACGGATGTACTTGATCCAAAAGTCGTTGCCGGTTGGGAAGCGAACATACCGTTAAAACGGGCCGGTGAAGCAGAGGATGTTGCCAATGCTTGCTTATTCTTGGCTTCGGACCTTTCTACATATATCAACGGACAGGTGCTTCCGGTAGATGGTGGTATGTTGTAAACAGGCACAAGCTCCAAAACAGCTTCTTTATGACAAAGCAACCCCTTATTTGTCATAAAGAGGCCATGGTTTATCCTATTAAATGATGAGAGATAAGAATTTGTCATGCCAGGAGGCATGGAGCATTCTGTTATAGATTCCTTCCCGACACATCGGGACTAGCACTGTCGTCGGAATGACAAATAGAGGTGGTAACAACGCTACATACTTTATTTGTCATCTCGCCAAAGTCGAGACAAGTTGTTGTGCCTGCGAGACATCTATAATAGATTCCTCCTGCTGTATAATAGATTCCTCCTGTCGTCGGAATGACAAAGAAACGGGAACAGCAACGCTGTCCGCCCTGTTTGTCATCTCGCCAAAGTCGAGACAAGTTGTCGAGCTTGCGAGACATCTATAATAGATTCCTCCTTACGTCGGAATGACAAAGAAACGGAACTATGTATCGTCAGAAAAGGATCGATGAGATTTTATTTGTCATCCCGAATGCAATGAGGGATCTAAACTCCTGCAACCTTTTTTTTAATTTTACCTTGTAGAGTCCAACAACAGAAGACCCCTCCTATCCTGATCGCTTTCGGGCAGGCTGTGGGAATAAAAAAGAAAAGGCACAGAAATTAATAGTTTAGAAAGATATGAATCACAATTATTTTGTATACATACTTACGAACTATAATAAAACCGTATTGTACGTTGGGGTAACCAACGATTTGCGACATCGTTTATATCGGCATCAACAAGATGCAATGGGAGAAAGAAGGCATTTTACTGGCAAATACAGTGTTGTATATCTCATATACTGGGAGCGTTTTCAATGGATTCAACATGCAATTGAACGTGAAAAAGAATTGAAAAGTTGGCGCAGATCCAAGAAAGAAGAATGGATAAAGGGATTTAATCCTGCTTGGAAGTTTTTAAATGATGAGGTATAAGAATTTATCGTGTAAAAGGCTGG
>Ga0222429_100318_pt1 | contig 47710 bp, 51 predicted proteins | sample 1B50Ametagenome_FD_182475 | JGI IMG/M metagenome (GOLD analysis project Ga0222429, IMG submission 182475) | Enriched microbial communities from leaf-cutter ant dump, University of Wisconsin, Madison, United States - 1B50A (version 2) | ecosystem: Environmental > Terrestrial > Nest > Insects nest...
AGTTACGGAATAAGCCTTCACTCCATAAGGGGATGCAGCGTGGTCGCTACTGGCTGGTGCTGGCGTGGGCAAGGCAGCAATGGACTTGCCGTCGTAGTTTGCGACAGCAATGGTATTGGTAGGATCGGATGTGGAGGTTTTTGTCGCCAAAAACATATCGTTCTTAAAGGACGTTCCAGTCAACCCACCATCACCGTATTTGAAATTCCATCCACCATCCGTCAGGAAGATGTGATATGAGCGGCGGCATGTCAGTGGAGCGGCATCCGAAGTGCCAGGTGTTGCATTCCATGGGTTATCTGCTCCGGTGGTTTGCAAATATTTCCCTGCATTCCATACCAATACTTGCGATGGTGTGCTACCCGTGGCCGTAAGCTTGCTGACCCAGGTACCAAAATCGGTTCTATGGGTGCCAGTAAATTTTCCCATGGTGTTTTTATTGCCGCAGTTTCCGCTGTTTGAAGGGATACTGTTGCAGGCAAATGATTGCCAGGCAAGGCGGAATTGGCCATCATACTTGGCACTGTCTATCAGGACGGATTTAAGGCCATCTTTTACATACGTAATACGATCCGTGGAATCGCCGCCGTCGGTATAACCCATACTCCCTGAAGTATCAACTGATAAGATGACATTTGGGATGGGCGCTTTGTATGCAGTGCCTGCTGGATATTGCACCAGACTCATCGGATCGGCTAACGCAATACTGGGCGCCCATATCATGGCAATAAGAACGGCCAGGGCAGTAGGCTGGGGCAGGGCTGTTTTACGCATGGCAATGCTCCGTATTTCGTTTCTGAAATGACTGGTAATTTGTATCTTTGACATCATTCTGCCTTTTGTATGGACAGTGTCGATTGCAGCACTACCTCCGAGCCGGGCTTGTTGCCCCGTGCCAGTGCGGTAATTCTGTAGACGAAGCGCTTGTTGGATGCCGGTGCAAAGCGCGCTACATTGGCTCCGGCCGGCATGCCGGACATCAGAGCGATATTGGGATCCATATAAGGCATCATTTCCACCCAATACCATGCGCCCTCACCTGCGGTGGTGTTTGCCAGTATCGGGTTGGCGGTGGCGGCGGCATCCGCGCCGGTGAATTCCCCATATCGGGCGCCGACGTCGGAGTCGATCATCTTGGCCAGCGTTGTGCTGTCGTTCCAGAAATCCTGCGATCCCGTGCGTTTGCTGCAAATGCCCTTGTAGCAGTTGACATCGGGCTTGGCGGTGGCGACGGTTGAGAGCAGATTGGCCAAGTCCTTGGTTTCGATGTCAAAGTAAACGGTCGTCCCGACGCGGCAGATATCGGCCTTGCCCGAGACGGGAGCGCATGCGGAGCCGTCGGGTCGGGCGCCGCGAATGTCCAGTTCGGCATCCTGCAGCATGGCCTGGGCGGCCTGGAATGTTCTTTGGTAGTCTGCATCGTTGCCGACGAGCATTTCATTGAACAACGAACTGCGTGCTGCCCAGAGCGCGAGCAGCATGGAGAGCATGACAAAGATGATGACCACAAACAACGCTACTCCACGCTCGCGTCTGTTGCCTGTGGCGTATTTGCGATTCTGTATTGGGTTGATTTTCATGGATTTATCCAAAAATCGGATGATATCGAATGGAATACTCAAACCTGGCTCTGGCTCCGTATTTGATAAGTGTTGTGGAAAACCATCTTGAGCCGGTCTCCGTAACTGGTGTCCGTTCCGCTGCAGTTTTTGTATGTTCCGCTGGCTGTCGGTGTGTTTTCAGACCCCGTGAGCTCAAGACAGACTTCAACGGCATAAACATTGCCCCAGTTGCTGATGGCCGCTGCCGAATCTTCGTATTGCATGGTTGTTGTACCAGGGGCTTGTACCGCGTACCGTATCTTGAAATCGGTTACATTGCCAATAATGGCTTGCGCGCCGGCTGCGGTGGCACCAGTGCATTTGAGTTCGTGTGCGGTTGAATCCAATTCGAATTTACTGGAAAGAACGGCCGCGCCAGAATTTTGTCCCAAGCAGTCCCTTAGCAATGAGGCTGGTACCGTCGCTGATCCCGTGGTGATTTCGGTATAGTTTTGATAACCGACAGTGAAATCAACAGGGGAATCACTGCCAGCGATCGTGCTGGCCGATCGGTCAAACGAAGGGCGAACGCCGGTTGGATCGGGGGGGTCGAAGGCAACGGGTTCCATTGCGGCATTGGTATCGTCAACTGAAGCGCCGGCAATGGTTGGATTTAGGCTCAACTCCAGGCTGCCGGCCTGTTTTATTTGCAGCCCAATCACTCGGAATGCATAAGATGCCTGCTGCTGGAGAGAGGTGGCGTCGGACACCGTTCCAGATATGCCGCGCGACGCCATCAAGGCCCCCATGGCTACGGCAACGACCAGCAAGCCTATTGCTATGCCAACCATCAGTTCGACCAGCGTCAGGCCATTTTGATTGGGGGTGCCCCGATGGTGAGCAGTGCTGCTACTACGATAGTTCTTTGTATTTGGCATGATCAAATCCATGGAATGATTTATTCAATCATCATCAATTTGGGCAGTAGAGGGCGTTACCTCCAATACTCCAGGGCGTGCAGCGTTGTGTTGGTTGAATGTATTGCAGGTGACAAATCATGTTAGCGGGACATGCAATATCTTTGTTTGCGCTGTCTTTTGTGCCTGTTGGTATAATTTTTGCCAATTCGGCATTGAGGTTGGCAGTATCTGCGCTTAAATCTTTACCGCTTTGGCTGTAAATCTTTTCTCTCCATCCAATGAGTACGCCCAGTTGGCGTCCACCCCCGTTCGGGATGAAAACAATGGCCTTGCCATTGGGCAGAGCTGCGCTGACGTTGTCTTGCCATTCCTTGGTATCGAATGTGGCCAGGGCCGCAGGATCGCATGCTGCAGTCGTGCAGTCTGTGCTGGGGGTTGGGCTTTCCGCTGTATATGCTTCGAGATTGTTGAGCGCATCGGGGTTGTTCTGAACCCGCTCGGCTAGGTCTTCGATCAGGTGGATGGCGTACCCACGGCTGACCCCGGCGCGCGTATCGTTCAGGGTGCGCATCTGCACCCCCACGATGCCAAGCACGCCCAAGGCGGCGACGACAAGCGCCACCATGGATTCGATCAGCGTGACGCCGCGCTGATGCTGGCTGCGTCGGATAATTCGGTGGGTTAGCCTGTGCATGGAATGTCCTCGGATGGAATGACCCTGATACGCCCGCCTGTACTCATGCAGACGCCTTGGGCGGCGGGATTTGAAATGGATTGCTGCGACGGCACAAGGCTGAAGCCCAGCCAGGCGCCGTCAACCAGACCCCAGCGATTGATCTTGATGCTGTCCGCACCGCCGGTGCGGGTGACTTCCACGCCGGTTGGCGCTTCGATGCGCTGCAGCACGGGTTCGGTGCTGGTGCATTTGCCGTTGTTATTGGTGTCTTCGCAGACGTACCAGCCGCAATTCCAATCGGTCTTGTTGATCGCGGTTGTGCAGCCGTTGGTGTTGTTGGGTATTTTCTGGATGGCGATGTGTCCGCCGCGCTTGATGGCTTCGGAGCGGGCATAACGCAGCGTGGATTCAAGCTGCTCGACGGCGCTGCGAACACGCCAGCGCTCCACCAGCGGTTTGAAACTGGGCGTGGCCAAGGCAGCCAGCACGGCCAGTACTGCAAGCGTCACCATCAGCTCGATGGCGGTAAAGCCAGTCGCGGAAGAGATGACGTATGTCGATGAGCCGTGGTGGGTGTGCATGGCGGCTACCTGGATGGGTTAAGCGGGGCAGGCCGCGCCCTGCTTGCTTTGGACGATGCGCCCGCCGCTCGCAATGCAGAGCCGGATGGCGCTGGTGTCAGTGTCGGCCTTCCCCGAGGGGGTCAGCAGCAGGTTCATGGCCTTAGGCGCGCCGCCGCTACTGTCCGACAGCATGCCCCACCGGTCTACGTACAGCGTGGTTTTGCTGCCGCTTTGGGTGACCGCGACTCTGGAAAGCGCCGGTGTTTGCTGCAATGTGTCGCTGCCGCTGGCCACCGTCCAGCCACCCGCCCAGCCGCCTGCGGCCGCGGTAATGGTGACATTGCCGCCGCGCTTGATGGCCTCGGAACGCGCGTAGTACAGGGTGGACTGCAGGTCTTCGGTCGCCTCGCGCACGCGCCAGCGCTCGATCAGCGGGGTGAAGCTGGGCGCGGCAATTGCCGCGAGCACGGCAAGCACAGCCAGGGTGACCATCAACTCGATGGCGGTGAAGCCACGCTGGCGTGCGGATCCAGCAGAGGGGGCGACAGGCAAGTTTTGCATGTCGGCAGAGTAAATGCCGTGCAGCTATTTGTGTGATGTGTGTGGATAAGCGGCGCTCGGGTTGGGATGAGCGGTTGCTGGCGGCTGGGGTGGATGAAGCCGCACGTCCACATGGGCGTCATGCGATATTGCCCTCGGCGCAGGCTGCCAGCCGAGGTTGCGCAGGTGGGGGCTCTCGTACAGCAGGCAGTTTCGATACAAAGGCACCCGGTACCCATTGGCGGAGACTGTGAGATTCGAACTCACGGACGGTTGCCCGTCGGCAGTTTTCAAGACTGCTGGTTTAAACCACTCACCCAAGTCTCCTGGAAGGGCGCCATTCTAGTGGCTGATGGCGTGGCGGCTCGTCAAAAGGCCCTCTCGGCGCGCGCTCAGTCGGGCACGAACAGGCGCTCGAAGCGCTGGCGGTCGGCGTCGTGCTCGAAGGTGACCAGTTGGCCCATCTTGCCGTCGGCCTTGCGGTGTGCGGAAAACAGGCTGCTGCGGCCTGCCAACTGGTAGCTGGGCAGGTCGATCAGCGCGTAGGGCTGGAGCACGAAGACGTGGAACTCGAACACCTCGCGGTGCTCGTTGCGCGGGGACGGATAGAGGATGTACTCGGCGGTGGTAATGGTTTGCTGGGCCATGGCGGGTGGGCGTTGCCTTACAGTGCGGCACTGTAGCAAACCCATTGGTTCATCCCATGCCCCGCGTTTCGGTATCCATTCAGACCCAGGACTTTGACGTTGCCGTCGAGCTGGCGCAGCTGCGCGCGCAGGACGCGCGCGTGGGCGCGGTGTGCTGCTTCGTGGGCACGGTGCGCGAGCGCAATGACGGCGACAGCGTTGCCAGCATGGAGCTGGAGCACTACCCGGGCATGACCGAAAAATCCATCGAGGCCATGATCGACGAGGCGCTGCGCCGCTTTGCGCTCTACGGCGTGCGCGTCATCCACCGCGTGGGGCTGCTGGCGCCGCTCGACCAGATCGTGCTGGTGGCGGTCACGTCGGCGCACCGGGGTGAGAGCTTTGCCGCCTGCGAATTCGTGATGGACTACCTCAAGACCCAGGCGCCGTTCTGGAAGAAGGAGCAAACCCCCGCCGGCGCGCGCTGGGTGGATGCGCGCGTGGCCGACGATGCGGCGCTGGCCCGCTGGGGCATCGCCGCGCCGCCGCAGGCGCAGGGTGCGGGCGCGCCTTCTGCATCTTGAAATAGGGCGCTGAAACCCCCAGTTGCATGCCAATTGGAGGTTATTCATGCGCCTTGACAAACTCACGACCAAATTCCAGGAAGCGCTGGCCGACGCCCAGTCGCTTGCCCTGGGCAACGACAACGCCTATATCGAACCCGTGCACCTGCTGGCGGCCATGCTGCGCCAGGACGGTGGGCCGCGCGCGCTGCTGGAGCGCGCCGGCGTGCAGGTGCCGGGCCTGCTGGCGGCGGCCGACGCCGCCATCAAGCGCCTGCCCCAGGTGCAGGGGCACGACCAGGTGCAGGCCAGCCCCGAGCTGGCGCGCGTGCTGCAGGCGACCGAGAAGGAAGCCATCAAGCGCGGCGACCAGTTCATCGCCAGCGAGCTGTTTTTGCTGGCGCTGGCCGACGCCAAAGGCGACGCGGCCGATGCGGCCAGGAGCTGCGGCCTGGCGCGCAAGAGCCTGGAGTCGGCCATCGACGCCGTGCGCGGCGGCCAGAAGGTGGACAACCCCGAGGCCGAGGGCCAGCGCGAGGCGCTGAAGAAATACTGCCTGGATCTGACCGAGCGCGCCCGCCAGGGCAAGCTCGACCCGGTGATCGGCCGCGACGACGAGATCCGCCGCGCCATCCAGGTGCTGCAGCGGCGCAGCAAAAACAACCCGGTGCTGATCGGCGAACCCGGCGTGGGCAAGACGGCCATCGTCGAAGGCCTGGCGCAGCGCATCATCCACGGTGAGGTGCCCGAGTCGCTGCAGGGCAAGCGCGTGCTGGTGCTGGACATGGCGGGCCTGCTGGCCGGCGCCAAGTTTCGCGGCGAGTTCGAGGAGCGCCTGAAGGCCGTGCTCAAGGAAGTGGCGCAGGACGAGGGTCGCATCATCCTGTTCATCGACGAGCTGCACACCATGGTGGGCGCGGGCAAGGCCGAGGGCGCGATCGACGCGGGCAACATGCTCAAGCCCGCGCTGGCGCGCGGCGAGCTGCACTGCATCGGCGCGACCACGCTCGACGAATACCGCAAGTACATCGAGAAGGACGCGGCGCTGGAGCGGCGCTTCCAGAAGGTGCTGGTGGACGAGCCCACGGTGGAGCAGACCATCGCCATCCTGCGCGGCCTGCAGGAAAAATACGAGGTGCACCACGGCGTGGACATCACCGACCCGGCCATCGTGGCTGCGGCCGAGCTGTCGCACCGCTACATCACCGACCGCTTCCTGCCCGACAAGGCCATCGACCTGATCGACGAGGCGGCAGCCAAAATCAAGATCGAGATCGACTCCAAGCCCGAGGTCATGGACAAGCTCGACCGGCGCCTGATCCAGCTCAAGATCGAGCGCGAGGCGATGAAGAAGGAGACCGACGAGGCGTCGCAAAAGCGCCTGCAGCTCATCGAGGAAGAAATCACCAAGCTGCAGAAGGAATCCGCCGACCTGGAGGAGCTGTGGAAGGCCGAGAAGGCCCAGGCCCAGGGCAGCGCGCAGGTGCGCGAGGAGATCGAGCGCCTCAAGGTGCAGATGGAAGAACTCAAGCGCAAGGGCGACTTCAACAAGGTGGCCGAGCTGCAGTACGGCAAGCTGCCCGAGCTGGAAAAGCGCCTGAAGCAGGCGCAGGCCCAGGAGGCCGCGGGCGAGGGCGCATCGGCCAACCGCCTGGTGCGCACCCAGGTGGGCGCCGAGGAGATCGCCGAAGTGGTCTCGCGCGCCACCGGCATCCCCGTGGCCAAGATGATGCAGGGCGAAAAGGACAAGCTGCTGCACATGGAGGACAAGCTGCACGAACGCGTGGTCGGCCAGGACGAGGCGATTGCCGCCGTGGCCAACGCCATCCGCCGCTCGCGCTCGGGCCTGTCGGACCCGAACCGGCCGCTGGGCAGTTTCTTGTTCCTGGGCCCCACGGGTGTGGGTAAGACCGAGCTGTGCAAGGCGCTGGCGGGCTTTCTGTTCGACAACGAGGAGCACCTGATCCGCATCGACATGAGCGAATTCATGGAAAAGCATAGCGTGGCGCGTTTGATTGGCGCACCCCCTGGCTATGTTGGCTATGAAGAAGGCGGCTACCTGACGGAAGCCGTGCGGCGCAAGCCCTATAGCGTGCTGCTGCTCGACGAGGTGGAAAAAGCGCACCCGGATGTGTTCAACGTGCTGCTGCAGGTGCTCGACGACGGGCGCCTGACCGACGGGCAGGGCCGCACCGTGGACTTCAAGAACACGGTCATCGTGATGACGAGCAACATCGGCTCACACCTGATCCAGGCCATGGTCGGGCAGGACGCGCAGGACATCAAGGACGCGGTGTGGGGGGAACTGAAAACCCATTTCCGGCCCGAATTCCTCAACCGTATCGACGAGACGGTGGTCTTTCACGGCCTGGACGCGCAGCATATCGAGTCGATTGCGCGCATCCAGCTGCGCCAGTTGCAGGATCGTTTGGCACGCATGGAGCTGGCGCTGCGCGTCTCGCCCGCGGCGCTGGCCGAACTGGCCAAGGTCGGGTTCGACCCGGTGTTCGGCGCGCGCCCGCTCAAGCGGGCCATTCAGCAGCGCATCGAGAACCCGCTGTCCAAGCTGCTGCTGCAAGGGCGCTTTGCGCCCAAGAGCGTGATCGCCGTCGATGTCGATCCGGTACAGGAGCCGGGGGTATTTCACTTTTCCGATGGTGATCGTGCCGATTGAGGCATAACATGGGCGCACGGGGCCGGGTCAGGCCCGCCCCCGCCGCCGCTGGAAACAAGGAGTTGGTTTTGAACGAAGTCGTGGCCGCCGCCATCCGCTGGGCCTTGCGCATCATGGTTTTCGTCATGGGCGCGGTGCTGTTTTTGAGCCTGCTGGCCGCCGCCTGCCTGCTGGCGCTGATGTGGGCCGCGCGCGCGCTGTGGGCGCGCCTGACGGGGCGCCCCGTCACGCCCTGGGCCATGCGCATGGACCCGCGCGCGGGCTGGAGCACGGTGCGCCGCAGCACCGCGCGCTGGACGGCGCAGCAGGCCGGCACCCCCGGCGCGCGCCGCGGCGCGGCCGACGTGACCGACGTGCAGCCGCGTGAAATACGCTGAAGGCTGCGTTGCGTCTGAAAGGGGCCTTGGCCCCTTTTTTCATCGCCGGGCCGCCCCAAGATGAAAAGCGGCCCCCTCGGGGGAGCAGCGACCCGCGCAACGACGGAGCGTGGGGGCTATGTTTTATGGCTGAGCCGTCCAGGAGAAGGTTGTCGCGCGACTGTCACGGCAATCGGGTGTACCGCACCTTCCAGAGCGGCATCACTGCAAAGGGTTGATAAATATGCCCGTTACGGGTATGGTTTGAAACCCAAGATGACGAGCATCCTCAAACGGCGAGACTTTGCACGCTGGCAGGCCGGGGAACATTTGCCCGATGCGGCCTTGTGTAAGGCCGTCAGGGAGATGGAAAGCGGTCTGATCGACGCAGACTTGGGCGGCTTCCTCTACAAGAAGCGGGTAGCACGCCCTGGTGGCGGCAAGAGCGGCGGCTACCGCACGCTGCTGTCGGCCAGGATGGGCGACCGCTATGTATTTCTGCATGGGTTCCCAAAGAGCGACAAGGTGAACATCACGCAGGATGAGAAGAAGGCGCTGCAATTTGCCGGCAAGGTGTTCCTGGAATTGTCCGGTAAAGCCTTGTCGCAGGCGCTGAAGTCAGGTGTTTTAGTGGAGGTGCATTGTGAGCAAGATCGTTGAATCGCTGCGTGGCGACCTGGCGGCACTGGTTGAGGCTGGCGCGATCAACAAGGTGACGATGCGTGAATTCGACGCGATCTGCCCGCCGCCAGTACGGGAGTTCGGCGCTGCGGACATCAAGCGCCTGCGTGAAGGATTGAAATTCAGCCAGCCGATCTTTGCACTTCATCTGCACACGTCGGCATCGACCGTGCGCAAGTGGGAGCAAGGCGAAACCCATCCCACCGGCCCGGCGCTCAAGCTGCTGAACATCATCGCCGACAAAGGCTTGCAGGCCATCATCTGACGCCTGTTTGGGCGGCGCGATCCGACCGTCCGTGGGGCAGCGACCCGCGAAGCGGTGGAGCGTGGGGGCCATTTTCATGCCTATGATGTGCGTATGAACCCAGAAGACATCCGCGACCTGTTTGCGCGCCAGCACCAGGCCAGCCGCACCCAACCCGACGTGCCCCTGCACTTGCGCCGCGAGCGCCTGCTGCGTCTGCAGAAGCTGCTCGATGAGCACGGCCCGCAGCTGGCTGCCGCCGTACAGGCGGACTTCGGCATGCGCTCGCCGCGCCTGACCGAGGTGGCCGACATGTTCGTGCTGCGCGCCCAGCTGGCGCACCAGCTCAAGCACCTGGCGCGCTGGAGCCGGCCCAGGCGCGTGTTCACGCCGCTGGCGCTGCAGCCGGCGCGCGCCTGGATCGCGCGCCAGCCGCTGGGCGTGGTGGGCATCATCGCGCCCTGGAACTATCCGGTGCAGCTGTCGCTGGCGCCGGCCGTGGCGGCGCTGGCGGCGGGCAACCGCGTGCTGCTCAAGCCCAGCGAATTGACGCCGCACACCAGTGCCAAGCTGGCCGAGGTGATCGGCCAGTTCTTCGACCCCGAGGAATTCGCCGTGGTGCAGGGCGATGCCGCCTGCGCCGCGCTGGTGGCGTCGCTGCCGTTCGACCACCTGGTGTTCACCGGCTCCACCGCCGTGGGGCGCAAGGTGGCGCAGGCGGCGGCGGCCAACCTCACGCCGACCACGCTGGAGCTGGGCGGCAAATCGCCCGTCATCGTTGATTCCGACTGCGATCTGCATGACGCGGCGCTCAAGATCGCGCACGGCAAGCTGCTCAACGCCGGCCAGACCTGCATCGCCCCCGACTACGTGCTGCTGCCGCGCGGCAGCGAGGCGGCCTTTGCCGAGGCGTTTCGCGCCGCCGTGGCGCGGCTGTTTCCGTACTTCGAGGGCAATCCGGACTATGCCTCCATCATCACGCCGCGCCACCTGGCGCGCCTGCGCACCATGCTGGCGCAGGCGCAGACGCTGGGCGCCGAGCTGCAGGTGATGGAGCCCGTGCCCGGCACGCCCGCGCCGCCGCCCCAGGCCATCGGCGACGGCGTGGGCCGGCAGATGGCGCCGGTGCTGGTGTTCGGCGCCACCTCCGGCATGCAGCTGATGCAGGAGGAAATCTTCGGCCCGGTACTGCCGGTCATCAGCTACGAACGGCTCGACGACGCCATCGCCCACATCAACGCCGGGCCGCGCCCGCTGGCGCTGTACTGGTTCGGGCGCAGCGAGGCGGTGCAGCGCGACGTGCTGGCGCGCACCGTCAGCGGCGGCGTCTCGGTCAACGACACGCTGATGCACATCGCGCACGACAACCTGCCCTTTGGCGGCGTGGGCGACAGCGGCTGGGGCGCGTACCACAGCGAGCAGGGCTTTCTGCGCTTTTGCCACCAGAAGCCCGTGCTGGCGCAGTCGCGCTGGTCCATGGGGCATTTGCTGTACCCGCCGTACGGCGCGCGCTTCGACAAGGTCATGGCGCTGCTGCGGCGCCTGCATTGATCTTAAAAAATATAGCTGGTTGCGCTGTATGGAAGCCAAATTCAGATGAATTCATATCTGAGTTTGATTTTTGACAAGCGCAAAGAGCTATGTATTTGATTGCGCCCATGCATGCCATAGCGCAACCGGGCGTGTCAAATAGCTGGGTCGGGCACCCGGAAAACGGGGGGCAGTGGAGGCATTTCGGCGTTTAGGGGAAAATACCGGGTTTTTCGCATTTCACCGGTTTCGTTTCTCCCATGTCCAGTATTCAGGTTCGCCCCGCCACACTCCGCGATGCCAAGGCCATCGCACAGGTTCACACCTCCGCCGCCCAGGAAGCGTACCGAGGGTTGCTGCCGGACGATCAATTGAAATCCATGTCTTCGCTGGAAAAGCGCCAGGCCTACTGGCGCGAAGCCATCGAGTTCTGCGAGCCCCAGGTGCAGGTGGCGGTAGACGGCGACAAGATCGTCGGCTTCGTCGGCTTCGACCGCTCGCGCGACCCCAAGACCCGCCCCACCACGGGCGAGATCTGGGCCATCTACGCATCCCCCACGCACTGGAGCCAGGGCGTGGGCGTGGCCCTGTGGGACGCCGCGCGCGACGGCCTGTCCGAAGAAGGCTGCACCACCGTCACCGCCTGGGTGCCGCTGCGCAACGAGCGCGCGCTGCGCTTTCACGAGCTGGCCGGCTTCAAGCGCGAGATGACCACCGCCAAGACCTCGGTCGTGGGCAGCGTCAAGATCGAGGAAGTGCGCCTGCAGCGCACCCTCAACTAAAAGCGCCGGCGCCCGCCCATCGCCATGATTAGCTGGAGCGAAGCCGGCCAGGAACACAGCGCCCAGTGGTACGGTGGCGGGCAGGGCGACGGCACCGCGCCGCCAGCGCGTGTGCGCGTGGCCGACGACACCCTGAGCGCCGACGCCGCCTACCGGCTGGCCTGCGAAGGCACGGCGCTGCTGTGGCGCGGCGACTTCCAGAATGCGCGCCAACTGCTGCAGGCGCTGCAGCGGCGCGCCGACGGGCGGCCCCGCAAGGCGGCGGGCAAGGCGGCCAAAGCCGGCCAGGCGGACGCGGCCGGTGCGGCGCCGGCGGCAGCGCCCGCCGCGCCGGCGCAGGCCTTTCACCTGCAGCGCCAGGCGCAGGGGCAGCGCGCGCGCGTGCTGTCCATGCTGCTGATCGAGCTGGCCGGCGACTACGCCATCGCCCTGCGCCGCGCGCCCGACTGGCGCGCCGCCTGCGCCGAGGCCTGGGGCCCGGCGCCCGGCCAGCCGCAGCTGGTGCCGCTGCGCCAGCTATTGGGCGTGGTGGGCGCGCACGAATGGCGCAAGAAGGGCGTGCCCGTGCCCGCCCTGGGCGCTGGCGCGCAAGGCCGCATCCACCCGCACTACGGCGTGTTCTCGCCGGTGCGCGGCGAATACGTCGATCTGGTCGCGCAGGCGCCGCTGCCCGCCGGCTGCGGCCTGGCCTTTGACGTGGGCACCGGCACGGGCGTGCTGGCCATCGTGCTGGCGCGCCGCGGCGTGGCCCGCGTGCTGGCCACCGACCAGAACCCCCGCGCCCTGGCCTGCGCGCGCGACAACCTGGCGCGCCAGGCGCTGGCCAAGCGGGTGGAGCTGCTGCAGGCCGACCTGTTTCCCCCCGGCCGCGCCATGCTGGCCGTGTGCAACCCGCCCTGGCTGCCGGCGCGCGCCGTGACCGCGCTGGAGCACGCCGTGTACGACCCGGACAGCGCCATGCTGCGCGGCTTTCTGGCCGGCCTAGCCGAGCACCTGGCGCCGGGCGGCGAGGGCTGGCTGATCTTGTCCGACCTGGCCGAGCACCTGGGCCTGCGCACGCGCGAGGAGCTGCTCGGCTGGATCGCCGCCGCCGGCCTGCGCGTGCTGGCGCGCCACGACACCCGCCCGCGCCACGCCCGCGCGCACGACGCCGGCGACGCGCTGCACGCCGCGCGCGCGGCCGAGGTCACGTCGCTGTGGCGCCTGGGCGCGGCGGGCGATGCGGCCCTGGCGCCATAGCCGCTAGCGGCGTGGCGGGGCAGCGCGCGGGCTAGCCGCCCAGCGCAAACACCGCCGGCACGTGCTTGTCCGGCTCCCACCCGCGTTTGCGCCACTGCGCCACGCTGGCGCTGTGCACGCCGGCCTGCGCCAGCGTCAGCCCGGCGGCCAGCGCCAGGCGGGTACCCGGCTGCAGGTGCTGCAGCAGCGCCTGCCACAGTGCGGGGTTGCGGTACGGGGTTTCGATGAACAGCTGGGTCTGGCCGGTTTTCAGCGCCAGCGCTTCCAGCTCGCGCACGCGCCGGGCGCGGTCGGCCGTGTCCTGCGGTAAATAGCCCACGAAGGCGAAGTTCTGCCCGTTCAGGCCGCTGGCGGCCAGCGCCAGCAGCAGCGAGACGGGGCCCACCAGCGGCACCACGCGCACCTGCAGTTCGTGCGCGGCGCGCACCACCGAGCTGCCCGGGTCGGCCACGGCGGGCATGCCGGCTTCGCTGACCAGGCCCATGTCCTGCCCTTGCAGCAGCGGCGCCAGCAGCGGGCGGGCGTCCCACTGGGCGCTGCCCGGGGCGCCGTGGTCGCCCTTCTTGTGCACGGTGCGCGGCAGCTCTGCAATGTGCTGCTGCTGCAGCGGCGCGGCCAGCGGGTGCACGGCGTCGATGCGCTTGAGGTAGGCGCGGCAGCTCTTGGCGTTCTCGCAGATCCAGTGCGTCAGGCGGGCCGCCTGGCGCAGCGTGCCGTCGGGCAGCGCGTCGGCCAGCGGCGCCTGGTCGGCGCAGCCGAAGTCCAGCGGCGCGGGCACCAGGTACAGCGTACCGGCGGGGGCGGTGGCGCCCGTCATGGCAGCACCATGCCGGCGGCGCGCAGCATGCGGCAGGTGCGGATCAGCGGCAGGCCGATGAGCGCCGTGGGGTCGTCGCTGTCGATGGCGTCCAGCAGGCTGATGCCCAGGCCTTCGCTCTTGGCGCTGCCGGCACAGTCGTAGGGTTGCTCGGCGCGCAGGTAGCGCTCGATTTCGGCGTCCGACAGGCTGCGAAAGCGCACCTGCACCGGCGCCAATTCCACCTGCTCGAACCCCGTGGCCTGGCAGACCACGGCCACGGCGGTCTGGAACGTGACCGTGTGCCCGCGCATGCGCTGCAGCTGCGCCGTGGCGCGTTCGTGGCTGCCGGGCTTGCCCAGGGGCTGGCCGGCCAGGTCGGCCACCTGGTCGGAGCCTATGACCACGGCCTGCGGGTGCTGCGCCGCCACGGCGCGCGCCTTGGCCAGCGCCAGGCGCAGCGCCAGGGCGCGCGGCGCTTCGCCGGGGGCGGGGGTTTCGTCCACGTCGGGGGCGGCGGTGGTGAATGGCAGGCCCAGGCGGGCGAGCAGTTCGCGCCGGTAGCGCGAGGTCGATCCCAATACCAGGGAGCGGGATGGGGAGGGTGATTCCAACATGGCCGGATTCTCTTACACTGCCGCCCATGACCAAGGAATATTCGCCCGACCGGCTCGACGTCAAGGCCTTTGCCCAGGCCGGCGCGCGCCTGTCCGGCCATGACACGCTGCTGAAGTACCAGCGCCTGGTCGAGGAAGCCAAGGGCCTGCACCCCGACCTGCGGGTCGACTGGACGGCCACGGGCGAACTGCGCGGCCTGCCCGGCGGCGAGACGCAGGTCTGGCTGCACCTGACGGTGGACGCCAGCCTGCCCATGACCTGCCAGCGCTGCCTGCACCCGGTGGACGTGCCGCTGGCGGTGGCGCGGGCCTTTCGCTTCGTGGCCGACGAGGCCACGGCCGAGGCGCTCGACGACGAGAGCGAGGAGGACTTGCTGGCCATCAGCCGCGAGTTCAACCTGCGCGAGCTGATCGAGGACGAGCTGCTGATGGCCCTGCCCGTGGTGCCGCGCCACGACACCTGCCCGGCCGAGGTGCGGCTGTCGAGCAGCGACGACGACTTCGAGCAGGCCAACGCGCAAAAGCCCAACCCCTTTGCCGCGCTGGCGCAGCTGCGCACCGACAAGCCCGCCAAGAAGTGACTTGCGCGCTTGCGCTATAATCGCTGGCTTCGCGCGAATCCCCTCGTGTCTTCAATGGGCTAGTCGCGTTTTTACCAACCCTTTCAAGACCCCAGGAGCCGATCATGGCCGTTCAGCAAAACAAGAAGTCCCCTTCCAAGCGCGGTATGCACCGCTCGCACAATGCCCTGACGGTGCCCGGCGTTGCCGTGGAGCCGACCACCGGCGAAAACCACCTGCGCCACCACATCAGCCCCAACGGCTTCTACCGTGGCCGCCAGGTGCTCAAGAACAAGTCCGAAGCCTGATTCTCCCCGGCCTCGCACCCAGGGCCCGCTGCTACGCACAAGGTAGCACGGGCCTTTGTCGTTTCCGCGTGCGCCACAATGGCGCTTTCAATATTTCGGGCTGCCGCCGCGGCCCGCGCAGGTGTCGATGATTACTCTGGCAGTCGATTGCATGGGGGGCGACCACGGCCCCGACGTCACGCTGGCCGCGTGCCGCCAGTTTCTGGACAAGCACCCCGAGGCGCGCTTGCTGCTCGTAGGGCGGCAGGAGAGCGTGCAGGCGCTGGTGCACGAGCGCGCCAGCCACGTCGCGGCCAGCGAGGTCGTCACCATGGACGACGCGGTGGAGGTGGCGCTGCGCCGCAAGAAGGACTCGTCGATGCGCGTGGCCATCGAGCAGGTCAAGTCGGGCGCGGCGCAGGCGGCGGTGTCGGCGGGCAATACCGGTGCGCTGATGGCGATTGCGCGCTACCTGCTCAAGACGCTGGACGGCATAGACCGCCCGGCCATCGCCACGCAGATGCCCAACGCCAAGGGCGGCGCCACCACGGTGCTGGACCTGGGCGCCAACGTCGATTGCACGGCCGAGCACCTGCTGCAGTTCGCCGTGATGGGGTCGGCGCTGGTGTCGGTGCTGCAGGACACGAACGAGCCGCTGGTGGGCCTGCTCAATATTGGCGAGGAAGTCATCAAGGGCAGTGAAGTCATCAAGAAAGCCGGTGAATTGCTCCGATCTGCGGCCAATTCTGGCGATTTGAACTTCTTCGGCAATGTCGAGGGCAACGATATCTTCAAGGGAACGGTCGATATCGTGGTGTGCGACGGCTTTGTCGGCAACGTTGCGCTCAAGGCCAGCGAAGGGGTTGCGTCGATGATCTCCGGTACGCTCAAACAGGAGTTTTCGCGCAACATTTTGACCAAAATGGCGGCCATCGTCGCTTATCCGGTGCTATCCGCGCTGATGCGCCGGGTCGATCACCGGCGCTACAACGGCGCGGCGCTGCTCGGGTTGCGCGGGCTGGTGTTCAAGAGCCACGGTTCGGCCGATGTCCTGGCGTTCGAGCAGGCGCTGGCGCGGGCGTATGATGCGGCCCGCAACAACCTGCTTGACCGCGTTCGCACGCGGGTTGCGCACGCGGCGCCGCTGTTGACGGCGGCGGCGGCGTGACCCGGCTGGCGGCGCCGATGGCCACAGACCGATGAGACTCTATTCCCGTATTGTTGGCACCGGCAGCAGCCTCCCCCCGCGCCGCGTGTCCAACGACGACCTGGTGGCCCAACTGGCCGAGCAGGGTATCGAAACTTCCGACGAATGGATCGTGGCGCGCACCGGCATCCGCGCGCGCCACTTCGCCGCGCCCGACGTCGCCAGCAGCGACCTGGCCCTTGAGGCCTGCCAGCGTGCGCTGGAGGCGTCCGGCCGCCAGGCGCAGGACATCGACCTGATCATCGTCGCCACGTCCACGCCGGACATGGTGTTCCCCTCCACCGCCGCCATCCTGCAGCACAAGCTGGGCATCACCAACGGCTGCCCGGTGTTCGACGTGCAGGCCGTGTGCAGCGGCTTCGTCTACGCGCTGACGGTGGCCGACGCGATGATCCGCGCCGGCACGGCCCGGCGCGCGCTGGTGGTGGGCGCCGAGGTGTTCTCGCGCATCCTGGACTTCAAGGATCGCACCACCTGCGTGCTGTTCGGCGACGGCGCCGGCGCCGTGGTGCTGGAGGCGTCCGAGCAGCCCGGCATCCTGGCCAGCGACCTGCACGCGGACGGCAGCCACGTCGGCATCCTGTGCGTGCCGGGCCACGTCAGCGGCGGCCAGGTGCTGGGCGACCCGCTGCTGCGCATGGACGGCCAGGCCGTCTTCAAGCTGGCCGTGGGCGTGCTGGAGAAGGCCGCGCGCGCCGCGCTGGACAAGGCCGGCCTGCAGGACGGCGACATCGACTGGCTGGTTCCGCACCAGGCCAATATCCGCATCATGCTGAGCACCGCGCGCAAGCTCGGGCTGCCGGCCGACAAGATGGTGTCCACCGTGGCCGAACACGGCAACACCTCGGCCGCTTCCATCCCGCTGGCGCTGGACCACGCGGTGCGCGCCGGCCAGGTGCAGCCCGGCCAGACGGTGCTGCTCGAAGGCGTGGGCGGCGGCTTCACCTGGGGTGCCGTGCTACTCAAGATGTAGCTGGTGGCGCCCTATGCATGGGCGCCGCAACCCCATTTGATTGAAAGAAAAAAACATGGCAACAACCTTTGCATTCGTATTTCCGGGCCAGGGCTCGCAGTCGGTCGGCATGCTCGACGCCTGGGGCGGCCATCCCGTCGTGGCGCAGACGCTGGCCGAGGCGTCCGACGCGCTGGGCGAGGACGTGGGCGCGCTGATCGCGGGCGGCCCCAAGGAGGCGCTGGCGCTGACCACCAACACCCAGCCGGTCATGCTGGCCGCCGGCGTGGCCGCCTGGCGCGTCTGGCGCGCCGAGGGCGGCGCGCTGCCGGCGTTCGTGGCCGGCCACTCGCTGGGCGAATATTCGGCGCTGGTCGCCTCGGGCGTGCTGACGCTGGCGCAGGCCGCGCCGCTGGTGCGCCTGCGCGCCGCCGCCATGCAGGAGGCCGTGCCGGTGGGCGCCGGCGCCATGGCGGCCATCCTGGGCATGGACGCGGCCAAGGTCATCGAAGGCTGCGCCCAGGCGGCGGCCAGCTTTGGCGCGGGCACGCCCGAGGTGGTGGAGGCGGTCAACTTCAACGACCCGGCGCAGACCGTCATCGCCGGCACCAAGGCTGGCGTGGACAAGGCCTGCGAGCTGCTCAAGGCCGCCGGCGCCAAGCGCGCGCTGCCGCTGCCGGTGTCGGCGCCGTTCCACTCCAGCCTGATGAGGCCGGCGGCCGAGAAGCTCAAGGCGGCGCTGGCCGCGCTGGAGCTGGCCGCGCCGCAGATTGCCGTGCTCAACAACGTGGACGTGGCCGTGCAGAGCGGCGCCGATGCGATCCGCGACGCGCTCTACCGCCAGGCCTTCGGCCCGGTGCGCTGGGTCGAGAGCGTGCAGGCGCTCAAGGCGCGCGGCGTGAGCCACATCGTCGAGTGCGGGCCGGGCAAGGTGCTGGCCGGCCTGGTTCGCCGCATCGACCCCGAGCTGGTCGGTGCCTCCATTTATGACCCGGCCACGCTGGCTGAAACCCGGGAGCTGCTGGCATGAACGCATCCGCCAACCCCACCCAGATCGCGCTGGTCACCGGTGCCACGCGCGGCATCGGCGCCGCCATAGCGGCCGAGCTGGCCGCGCGCGGCCTGCGCGTGATCGGCACGGCCACCACCGACGACGGCGCCGCGCGCATCAGCCAGGCGCTGGCCGCGCACGGCGGCAAGGGCGTGAAGCTGAACGTGACCGACGGCGCCGCCGTGGACGCGCTGGTGGATGCCATCGTCAAGGAGCACGGCGGCCTGCACGTGCTGGTGAACAACGCCGGCATCACGCGCGACCAGCTCGCCATGCGCATGAAGGACGACGACTGGGACGCCGTCATCGACACCAACCTCAAGGCGGTGTTCCGCGTCAGCCGCGCCGCCATCCGGCCCATGATGAAGCAGCGCTTCGGGCGCATCGTCAGCATCACCAGCGTGGTGGGCGCGTCGGGCAACCCCGGCCAGGCCAACTACGCCGCCGCCAAGGCCGGCGTGGCCGGCATGACGCGCGCGCTGGCGCGCGAGCTGGGCAGCCGGGGCATCACCGTCAACTGCGTGGCGCCGGGCTTCATCGCCACCGACATGACGGCCGACCTGCCCGAGGAGCAGAAGAAGGCGCTCAAGGCGCAGATCGCGCTGGGCGACCTGGGTCAGCCCAGCGACATCGCACACGCCGTGGCCTACCTGGCCTCCAGCGGCGCGGGCTACGTGACGGGGCAGGAGTTGCACGTCAATGGCGGCATGTACATGTAATTGAAACAATTTCGCGCCGGTTCGTCCGCGCGGCGGGTTGCTCGGGGGTCTTGCCCGAAGCGGCTAGAATCGCGGATTCATTTATCAACCCCCAGAGGGAAACCATGAGCGATATCGAAGCACGTGTCAAAAAAATCATTGCCGAACAACTCGGCGTGGAAGAGTCCCAGGTCACCAACGAGAAGGCCTTCGTGGCCGATCTGGGTGCCGACTCGCTGGACACTGTGGAACTGGTGATGGCCCTGGAAGACGAGTTCGGCATCGAGATCCCTGACGAAGACGCAGAGAAGATCACGACGGTGCAGAACGCCATCGATTACGCCAACTCCCACCAGAAGGCCTGATCCGTCGCCCCCGTGCAGGGGCGGCGCATTTCATCAGCAAAGGTTTAACGCATGAGCCGTCGTCGCGTTGTCGTGACCGGCCTGGGATGCGTCAGCCCCGTGGGGAACACGGTGGCGGACGCCTGGGCCAGCATCCTCGCCGGCAAGTCCGGCATTGACCTCATCACCAAGTTCGACGCAACGAACTTTGCCTGCAGGATCGCCGGCGAGGTCAAGGGCTTTGACCTGGAGTCCTACATCAGCGCCAAGGATGCGCGCACCATGGACAGTTTCATCCACTACGGCATCGCCGCCGCCCAGGAGGCCGTGCGCGACGCGGGCCTGCCCACGGGCGAGGCGCTGGACGAGGAACTGGCCACGCGCATCGGCTGCATCATCGGCTCCGGCATCGGCGGCCTGCCGCTGATCGAGGGCACCCATACCGAATACACCAACCGCGGCCCGCGCCGCATCACGCCGTTCTTCGTGCCGGCCTCCATCATCAACATGGTGGCGGGCCAGGTGTCGATGCGCTTCGGCTTCAAGGGGCCAAACCTGTCGGTGGTGACCGCGTGCACCACCGGCCTGCACTGCATCGGCGAGGCCGCGCGCAAGATCGAGTACGGCGACGCCGACGTGATCGTGGCCGGCGGCAGCGAGGCCACCGTCTCGCCGCTGGGCGTGGGCGGCTTTGCCGCGATGCGCGCGCTGTCCACCCGCAACGACGACCCCGCGACCGCATCGCGCCCCTGGGACAAGGACCGCGACGGCTTCGTGCTGGGCGAGGGCGCCGGCATCCTGGTGCTCGAAGAGTACGAGCACGCCAAGGCGCGCGGCGCCAAGATCTACGCCGAGGTGCTGGGCTACGGCATGAGCGCCGACGCCGGCCACATGACCGCGCCCAACATGGACGGCCCGCGCCGTGCCATGCAGGCCGCTCTGCGCAACGCGGGGGTGAACGCCGACCAGGTGGACTACCTGAACGCGCACGGCACGTCCACGCCGCTGGGCGACCTGAACGAGACCAACGCCATCAAGGCCGCGCTGGGCGCGCACGCCAGCAAGACCGTGGTCAGCTCGACCAAGTCCATGACCGGCCACCTGCTGGGCGGCGCCGGCGGCATCGAGAGCGTGTTCACCGTGCTCGCGCTGCACCACCAGAAGGTGCCGCCGACGATCAACATCTTCGAGCAGGACGCCGAGTGCGACCTGGACTACTGCGCGAACACGGCGCGCGACATGAAGGTGAACATCGCCGTCAAGAACAACTTCGGCTTTGGCGGCACCAACGGCACGCTGGTTTTCCAGCGCGTCTGACGGGCGAGCGCGCGGCGCCGCCTGATGGATGCTGGCATGCCGCATGCAAGACAGGCCCCGGCGCTGCGCCACCGCGTTGGGTGCCGCGCGGCCGTGGCCTGGGTGCTGGCGCTGACTGCCGCCGCCGGCCTGGCCTGCGTGGCCGCCTGGCTGGCCTGGGGCGCGGGCGCCGCAGGATTGGCCGGGCGCATCGCGGCGCTGGCCGTGTGCGGCCTGTGCGCCGGGGCCGCGCTGCGGGCGTGGCGGCGCATGCCGCGCGGCTGGCTGCTGCACCAGGGCGGCGCGTGGGCGCTGGAGCCCGCCGCGCGATCCGACGCCCAGCCCCTGCACGACCTGCGCACGCATCTGGACCTGCAGCACGCGCTGCTGCTGTCGGCCCGCCGGTCAGGTGCCCGGATGGGCCGATGCTGGCTGTGGCTGGAGCGCGGCCCGGATGCGGCGCAATGGGCGCTGCTGCGCTGCGTGGCGCAGGCGCACTGCAGCCGGCGTGCGCAGCGGACAATAGACACCACGCCACCCGCGCAGGGTGGCCAGTAGAAAACCAGGATATGACAACCTCCGAGCCGGCCTCCCCAGAGCCCGATGACAGCGACCAGCGCCTGGTGGAGCGCACCGTCGCCGGCGACCAGCGCGCCTACGAGCTGCTGGTCATCAAGTACCAGCGGCGCATCGAGCGCCTGGTCGGGCGCATGGTGCGCGACGTGGACCTGATCCCCGACATCACCCAGGAGACCTTTTTGCGCGCCTACCGGGCGCTGCACCAGTTCCGCGGCGAGGCGCAGTTCTACACCTGGCTGTACCGCATCGCGGTCAACACGGCCAAGAAGGCGCTGCTGGACATGAAGCGCAACCCGCTGGTGACCGAAAGCGCCTTGCTGGGCGGCGCGTCGCAAGACGATGAAACTTCCCCGCTGGAGCGGGAACTAACCACCGACGAGACCCCCGAGACCGTGCTGGCCGCGCGCGAGATTGCCGCTGCCGTGAACGACGCCATGCTGGCGCTGCCCGAAGAGCTGCGCCAGGCGGTGACGCTGCGCGAGATCGAGGGCCTGAGCTACGAGGAGATCGCCAGCGCCATGGACTGCCCGATAGGCACCGTGCGCTCGCGCATCTTCCGTGCCCGCGAGGCGATCTCGGCGCGGGTCAAGCCCCTGCTGGACAAGCGCACGGGCAAGCGGTGGTAAGGCGTGTTTGATGTTTTATGTATGGCAGCGACTGTGCGATGACAGGTGACACCATGAACGACGACGTGACGATGCAAGCGCAAGAACAGCTGTCGGCCCTGGCCGATGGCGAACTGCGGGACGGGGAATTCGCCCGCGCGATGGATTTTGCCGGCACGCCGGCGGGCCAGCAGGCCTGGCACGCGTACCACTTGATCGGCGACGTGCTGCGCGGCGCAAGCCAGCCGCAGACGCACGTGGCGCACGACGTGCTGCTGGCGCGGCTGCGCACGCAGCTGGCGCAGGAGCAGGTGCGCCCGGCGCTGGTGGCCGGCCAGCCGGCGGCGGCCGTGCGCATCCACCGGCCCGCGGCCAATGCCGAGCAGTTCCGCTGGAAGCTCGCGGCCGGCGTGGCGTCGCTGGCCGCCGTGGTGGCCGTGGGCTGGAACACCCTGGCCACGCACGAAGCCGCCGCGCCGCAAGGCGCGCAGCTGGCGCTGGTGCAGCCCATGCCCGCCCCTGCGGCACTTGCGGCGCCGGCCGCGCCGCTGCTGGCGTCGGCGCCGCTGGCCGGCCAGCCGGCAGCGGCCGTGGCGGTGTCCGACCTGTCGGGCGCCATGTCCACCGTCGGCGTGGGCAGCAGCGTGGCGCCGGGCGCCGGGCCGCTGGGGCAGGGCGCGGCGGTGATGATCCGCGACCCGCGCCTGGACGAGCTGCTGGCCGCGCACCGCCGCTTCGGCCATACGGCGGCGCTGCAGATGCCGGCGGGCTTTCTGCGCAACGCCAGCTTCGAGGCGCCCGGCAAGCAGAAAGCAAATTGATAGCTGTTTGCGCTTGATAAGCAATGATTTCAGGAACTTTTATAGTTGAAATCGTTTCTAGTCAAGCGCAATACGCTTTTTTATCAGGAGCAATGCCATCGCCCGTCGCGATGGCGTTTGTTTTCCAGACTGACACGCTGCAACGGAAAGGCTGACGAGATGAGGGCTACCCCCTGGAAACAACAACTGCCGTCGTGCACGCTGGCAGCGCTGCTGGCCCTGGGCGGCGGCGCCGCGCTGCTGGGTGCGGCGCAGCCCGTGCAGGCGCAAACGCAGCCGGCGCCCAGTGCCCCGGTGGTGCGCGGCCTGCCCGACTTCACCGAGCTGGTCGACCAGGTGGGGCCGTCGGTGGTCAACATCCGCACCATGGAGAAAGTGGTCGACCGCCCCGGCATGAACGGCATGGACGAGGACATGCTGGAGTTCTTCCGGCGCTTCGGCATCCCCGTGCCCAACATGCCGCGCCAGCAGCAGCCCCGGCGCAACAGCCCCCAGCCCGAGGAGCAGCCGCGCGGCGTCGGTTCGGGCTTCATCCTGAGCGGCGACGGCTTCATCATGACCAACGCCCACGTGGTCGAGGACGCCGACGAGCTCATCGTCACCCTGCCCGACAAGCGCGAGTTCAAGGCCAAGGTGGTGGGCGCCGACAAGCGCACCGACGTGGCCGTGGTCAAGATCGACGCCACCGGCCTGCCGGCGGTGCGCATCGGCGACGTATCGCGCCTGAAGGTGGGCGAATGGGTCATGGCCATCGGCTCGCCGTTCGGGCTGGAGAACACCGTCACCGCCGGCATCGTCAGCGCCAAGCAGCGCGACACGGGCGACTACCTGCCGTTCATCCAGACCGACGTGGCCATCAACCCGGGCAACTCGGGCGGGCCGCTGATCAACATGCGCGGCGAGGTGGTGGGCATCAACAGCCAGATCTACTCGCGCTCGGGCGGCTTCATGGGCATCTCGTTCTCCATCCCCATCGACGAGGCGATCCGCGTCAGCGACCAGCTGCGCGCCAGCGGCCACGTCAGCCGTGGGCGCATCGGCGTGCAGATCGAGGCCGTGACCAAGGACGTGGCCGAATCGATCGGCCTGGGCAAGCCCCGGGGCGCGCTGGTGCGCGGCGTGGAGCAGGGCTCGCCGGCCAACAAGGCGGGCATCGAGGCCGGCGACATCATCACGCGCTACGACGGCAAGGAAGTGCAGAAGGTCTCCGACCTGCCGCGCCTGGTGGGCAACACCAAGCCCGGCACCAGGACCAGCGTCACGGTGTTCCGCCGCGGCAGCACGCGCGAGCTGAAAATCGTCATCGGCGAGGTCAAGCCCGACGAGGAGCAGACCGCCAAGGCCGACGCCACGCCCCCCACCAAGCAGTCCGGCGCCGCGCAGCAACTGGGGCTGACGGTGGCTGAGCTGACGGCCGCGCAAAAGAAGGAGCTGCACGTCAAGGGCGGCGTGCGCGTGGTCGCCGCCAGCGACGCGGCGGCGCGCGCCGGCCTGCGCGAGGACGACGTCATCGTGGCGCTGACCAACACCGAGATCAACAGCATCAAGGACTTCGACGCGGCACTGGCCAAGGCCGACAAGGACAAGCCCATCAACGTGCTGCTGCGCCGTGGCGAGTGGGCGCAGTACGCGCTGATCCGTCCCACGCGCTGATGTATTCCGGCCCCGCCTGCCGGCTGCGGCCGGCGGGGAAGGCCGGATACGTTTGTTATAGAATCGCGCGCCGCCTCCCCCTGGGGCGGCCGCCGGTTGATCCGCAGCGATTGCGCAGGGAGCGCCCGCATGGTTCGGGATGCCTGTGAATTGATTGTGGATAAGCTGTTGATGAAATTCCCGTTGCGACAAGGCAACGACCCTTTGACGCGCTGGTTTGGGCTTTCCGCGCAGGCCTTTTTGCCTACAATGAGACTCCAACCATCGCAGTTGCCAAAGATTGTTGGTTTAGGGCGCGTCGCTTGACAGATGCGCCCTTTTTTCTTGCCGGCACCACGGCCCCATTCACCTTTGTCGTCGCTCGCCGATGAACCACATCAGAAATTTTTCCATCATTGCGCATATCGACCATGGCAAGTCCACCCTGGCCGACCGTTTGATCCAGCGCTGCGGCGGCCTGGCCGAGCGCCAGATGGAGGCGCAGGTGCTCGACTCGATGGACATCGAGAAGGAACGCGGCATCACCATCAAGGCGCAGACGGCGGCCTTGCAGTACAAGGCCCGCGACGGCCAGGTCTACAACCTGAACCTGATCGACACGCCCGGCCACGTGGACTTCTCCTATGAAGTGAGCCGCTCGCTGTCGGCCTGCGAGGGCGCGCTGCTGGTGGTCGATGCCAGCCAGGGCGTCGAGGCGCAGACCGTGGCCAACTGCTACACCGCGCTGGACCTGGGCGTGGAAGTGCTGCCCGTGCTCAACAAGATGGACTTGCCCCAGGCCGACCCGGACAACGCCAAGGCCGAGATCGAGGACGTGATCGGCATCGACGCGTCGGACGCCATCCCCTGCTCGGCCAAGTCGGGCATGGGCGTCGACGAGATCCTGGAAGCCATCGTCGCCAAGATTCCCGCGCCCAAGGGCGACGCCGGCGGCCCGCTGCGCGCCATGATCATCGACAGCTGGTTCGACAGCTACGTGGGCGTCGTCATGCTGGTGCGCGTGGTCGATGGCGTGCTGAAGAAGGGCGAGCGCTTCAAGATGATGGCCAGCGGCGCCGCGTACGAGGCCAACCAGCTCGGCGTCTTCACCCCCGCCACCGTGCCGCGCGAGCAGCTGAACGCGGGCGAGGTGGGCTTCATCATCGCCGGCATCAAGGAATTGAAGGCTGCCAAGGTGGGCGACACCATCACGCTGGAGAAGAAGCTGCCCAACAACGCCGGGCCCGCTTCCGCCGCGCTGCCGGGGTTCAAGGAAATCCAGCCGCAGGTGTTCGCCGGCCTGTACCCGACCGAGGCCAACCAGTACGACGCGCTGCGCGACGCGCTGGAGAAGCTCCAGCTCAACGACGCCTCGCTGCACTTCGAGCCCGAGGTGTCGCAGGCGCTGGGCTTCGGCTTTCGCTGCGGTTTCCTCGGCCTCTTGCACATGGAGATCGTGCAGGAGCGCCTGGAGCGCGAGTTCGACCAGGACCTGATCACCACCGCGCCCAGCGTGGTGTACGAGGTGGTCAAGGGCGACGGCGAGGTGATCCAGGTCGAGAACCCGTCCAAGATGCCCGAGCAGGGCCGCATCCAGGAGATCCGCGAGCCCATCGTGACGGTGCACCTGTACATGCCGCAGGACTACGTCGGCCCGGTGATGACGCTGGCCAACCAGAAGCGCGGCGTGCAGATGAACATGCAGTACCACGGCCGCCAGGTCATGCTGACTTACGAGCTGCCGCTGGGCGAGATCGTGCTCGACTTCTTCGACAAGCTCAAGTCGGTCAGCCGGGGCTACGCCTCGATGGACTACGAGTTCAAGGAGTACCGGGCGTCGGACGTGGTCAAGGTGGACATCCTGCTCAACGGCGAGAAGGTGGACGCGCTGTCCATCATCGTGCACCGCACGCAGGCGCAATATCGGGGCCGCGCGGTGGCCGCCAAGATGCGCGAGATCATCAGCCGCCAGATGTTCGACGTGGCCATCCAGGCGGCGATCGGCGCCAACATCATCGCGCGCGAGACCATCAAGGCGCTGCGCAAGAACGTGCTGGCCAAGTGCTACGGCGGCGACATCACGCGCAAACGCAAGCTGCTGGAAAAGCAGAAGGCGGGCAAGAAGCGCATGAAGCAGATCGGCTCGGTGGAAGTGCCGCAGGAAGCCTTTCTGGCGATTTTGCAAGTGGAGGACTGAAAACGATGCAGCTCATGCAAACCATTACCGCCGCCGTGCTGGCGGCCTTCGCGGGCTATATCGGCGCGTGGTATTTCGGCGCCGTCGAGGGCAACTTCGCGCTGCTGCTGTTCCTGGCCACCGTGGTCACCGGCGTCTACTGGGTGGGCGAGCGGCTGTACTTTCTGCCGCAGCGCCGGCGCGCCGTGCAGGCGCTGCACGACGCCGCCGCCCAGCGCCGCGCCGAGCTCGACCGCATGGGCATCAAGCAGGTGGACGGCGACGTGGAGGAGGCCAAGGGCCGCCTGCTGATGCAGCCCTGGTGGCTGGACTGGACGGCCGGGCTGTTCCCCGTGATCGCCGTGGTGTTCCTGCTGCGCTCGTTCCTGTTCGAGCCGTTCAAGATCCCGTCGGGCTCGATGATCCCGACGCTGCTGATCGGCGACCTGATCCTGGTCAACAAGTTCACCTACGGCCTGCGCCTGCCGGTGATCAACACCAAGATCACCCAGGGCACGCCGCCCCAGCGCGGCGACGTGATGGTGTTCCGCTACCCGCCCCAGCCCAGCATGGACTACATCAAGCGCGTGGTCGGCGTGCCGGGCGACGAAGTGGCCTACCTGAACAAGCACCTGACGATCAACGGCCAGCCGGTGCCGACCCAGGCCATGCCCGACTTCTTCGACCAGGACGCGATGCGCTACTTCAAGCAGACGCAGGAGCAGCTGGGCACGCACACGCACAACATCATCACCAACGCCAACATGCCGGCCTTCGTGCAGGGCGCCAGCGACTTCAAGTTCCGCGACCACTGCCGCTACAGCGTGGAGGGCGTGACCTGCAAGGTGCCCGAAGGCTATTACTTCATGATGGGCGACAACCGCGATAATTCGCTCGATTCGCGCTACTGGGGGTTCGTGCCCGAGGCCAACATCGTGGGCAAGGCCTTTTTCGTCTGGATGAATTTCGGTAACCTCAAGCGCATTGGCTCGTTCGACTGACAACACATTCAACAAGGGGACCAGAACCATGGCTTTGCAACGCACCTCCATCCGCTCGCGCCAGCGCGGCCTGTCCTTCATCGGCCTGATCTTCGTCGGCCTGTTCCTCGTGGCGGCGTTCGCCATCGTCGGGCAGTCGGTGCCCGTCATGCTCGAATACGTGGCCATCAAGAAGGCCGCGGCCAAGGCCGCCAAGGAAGGCTCGTCGGTGGCCGAGGTGCGCGCCATCTTCGACCGCGCGGGCGCCATCGACGACATCTCGTCGATCACCGGCAAGGATCTCGAAGTCACCAAGCGCAACGACAAGGTCATCGTCACGTTCCATTACGAGCGCGAGATCGCCCTGTTCGGCCCGGCCTATCTGGTGTACCGCTTCCAGGAATCGACCAATTAGTGCCTGCTGACAGTCTTCCCGCGCTGCAGCAGCGGCTGCAGCACGCTTTCTCCGATCCGGCGCTGCTGGCGCGTGCGGTCACGCACCGCAGCTTCAGCAGCGAGCACAACGAGCGCCTGGAATTCCTGGGCGATTCGGTGCTCAGCCTGGCCGTCTCCAGCCTGCTGTTCAGGCGCATGCGGGCGCTGCCCGAGGGCGAGCTCTCGCGCGTGCGCGCGCTGCTGGTCAAGCAGGACTCGCTGCACCGCATCGCGCAGGGGCTGGGCATTGCCCCGGTGCTGCGCCTGGGCGAGGGCGAGGCGCGCTCGGGCGGGCGCGAGCGCGCCTCGATACTGGCCGACGCGCTGGAGGCCATCATCGGCGCCGTCTACCTGGACGCCGGCTACCCGGCCGCCGAGGCGCTGGTGCACCGCTTGTTCGAGGGCGTCGAGCTGGACACCCGCCTGCAGGCCGCCGCCAAGGACGCCAAGACCGCTTTGCAGGAATGGCTGCAGGGCCGCAAAATGCAGCTGCCCCAGTACCGGGTGGCGCAGATCACCGGCGCCGCGCACCACCAGCAGTTCCATGTGGAGTGCGCCATCGCCGAGCTGGACTTGTGCGAGCACGGCAGCGGGGCGTCGCGCCGCGCCGCCGAGCAGGCTGCGGCCGGCGCCATGCTGGCGCTGCTCAACACCCGACCGCCAAAGGCGAAGAAATCATGAATGCTACTGATTCGGTAGCTGGTAGCGCCGATGAATCGGGCGCAACCAGCCAAAACAACCTGGATGCCATGCTCGCTGCAGCGCGCCCTGCGGGCAGCGGCGCGCCGGGCCAGCGCTGCGGCCTGATCGCCATCGTGGGCAAGCCCAACGTGGGCAAGTCCACGCTGATGAACGCGCTCGTCGGCCAGAAGATCTCGATTACCAGCCGCAAGGCGCAGACCACGCGCCACCGCATCACCGGCATCCACACGCAGGGCAGCGCGCAGTACGTGTTCGTCGATACGCCGGGCTTCCAGACGCGCCACAGCACGGCTTTGAATAAGTCGCTGAACAAGACCGTGATGGGCGCGATCGGCGACGTGGACCTGATCCTGTTCGTGGTCGAGGCCGGCAGCTTCACGCTGGCCGACGCCAAGGTGCTCTCGCTGTTCAAGCCCGGCATTCCCACGCTGCTCATCGCCAACAAGCTCGACACCGTGCACCGCCGCGCCGAGATCGCCCCCTGGCTCAAGAGCATGCAGGAGCGCCACCCGTTCGCCGAGTTCGTGCCCATGTCGGCCAAGAAGCGCGATGACATCGAGCGCCTGCTGGGCATTTGCGAGAAATACCTGCCCGAGCAGCCCTGGTGGTATGCCCCGGACGAGCTGACCGACCGCAGCGAGAAATTCCTCGCCAGCGAGACGGTGCGCGAGAAGCTGTTTCGCTTCACCGGCGACGAGCTGCCCTACACGTCCACCGTCGTCATCGATAAGTTCGACGAGGAAAAGAGCAAGCAGTACAAGCGCTTCCTGCGCATCGCCGCAACAATAGTCGTCGAGCGCGACGGCCACAAGGCCATGGTGATCGGCGAGAAGGGCGAGAAGTTGAAGCGCATCAGCACCGAGGCGCGCCAGGAGCTGGAAAAGCTGCTGGACGCCAAGGTGTTCCTGGAAGTGTGGGTCAAGGTGCGCTCCGGCTGGGCCGACGACGAGGCGCGCGTGCGCTCCTTCGGCTATGAATGAAATTGGCCTCTAGCCCTTTATCAGCAAGCGTTAGTAGCTATTGAAGAAATAGTTACCCCATGGCCATACGCCGCATTGCGGAAGAGCCCGCCTACATCCTGCACAGCTACGACTGGAGCGAATCCAGCCTGATCCTGGAAGTGTTCTCGCGCCACTGGGGGCGCGTGGCGCTGGTGGCCAAGGGGGCCAAGAAGCCGACCTCCAACTTCCGCCCGGTGCTGCTGCCGCTGCAGCCGCTGCGCCTGGGCTGGAGCGTGCCGGGCGAGGGGCGCGCCGAGATCCACCCGCTCAAGGGCGCGGAATGGGTGGGCGGCCACGTCATGCCCAGCGGCGACGCGCTGCTCGCCGGCCTGTACCTGAACGAGCTGCTGCTGCGCCTGCTGGCGCGCGAGGACACGCACGCCACGCTGTTCGACAACTACGCCGGCGTGCTGCGCGTGCTTGGCAGCGGCGCGCACGGCGAGGCGCTGGAGCCGGTGCTGCGCGCTTTCGAGCTGCTGCTGCTGCGCGAGCTGGGCCTGCTACCGCGCCTGGACGCGCAAACCGCCACGCTGGCCGCGCTGCAGCCGGCCGCCAGCTACGTGCTGCTGGCCGAAGGCGGGCTGCGCCAGGCCGGCAGCGGCGAGCGCGCCGCGCTGGCCGGCGCGCAGTGGTGCGCCCTGCAGGCGGCGCTGGACGCGCCGGACGCGTACCCGGCGCTGCTGCGCTGCGTGGCGGCCACGAATGGTGAACTCAAGCCCCAACTGCGGGCCGTGCTGCAATACCATTGCGGCAGTCCCCTGCTGCGCACGCGCCAGCTCATGATCGACCTGCAATCGCTATGACACACGCCGCCCCCCCCACCCGCACCGCCCTGTCGGTCAACGTCAACAAGGTCGCGCTGGTGCGCAACACCCGCCACCTCGCAATTCCCAGCGTGCTGCGCGCCGCGCGCCTGTGCCTGGAGGCCGGCGCGCAGGGCATCACCGTGCACCCGCGCCCGGACGCGCGCCACATTCGCGCGCAGGACGTGCACGAGCTGGCCGAGCTGCTCAAGGCCTGGCCGCAGGCCGAGTTCAACATCGAGGGCAACCCCACGCAGAACCTGATGGACTTCATCCGCCAGGTGCGTCCGCAGCAAGCCACCTTCGTGCCCGACGGCGAAGACCAGTTCACCAGCGACCACGGCTGGAGCTTTCCGCAGGACGCCGACCGCCTGGCCCCGTTGATCGCCGAATGCCGCAGCCTGGGCGTGCGCGTCAGCCTGTTCATGGACCCCGTGCCCGAGCAGATGGCCGCCGCCCGCGCTGCTGGCGCCGACCGCGTCGAGCTGTACACCGAACCCTACGCCGCCGCCTGGGGCACTCCCGCGCAGGGCGCCCAGCTGCGCCGCTACGCCGCCGCCGCCCAGGCCGCGCTGGCCGTGGGCCTGGGCATCAACGCCGGCCACGACCTGAACCAGGACAACCTGGCCGACTTCGTCGCGCACGTGCCGGGGCTGCTGGAGGTGTCGATAGGCCACGCGCTGATCGCCGACGCGCTGGAGCTGGGCTACGCCGACACCGTGCGCGCCTACCAGCGCTGCATCGACCAGGGAATGGCCGAGCGGAATTTCTGAATTGATAGCTGCTTGCGCTTTATGGACAATGGCTAGAGGCCTATTTGGCTTGTAAACCATGATCTACGGCATTGGCACCGACATTTGCGACGTGCGCCGCATCCGCGCCAGCCTGGCGCGCCATGGCGACCGCTTTGCCGAGAAGGTGCTGTGCGACGGCGAGCTGGCCACCTGGCGCGCGCGCAGCGCCCGCTGGCCCGAGCGCGGCGTGCGCTACCTGGCCACGCGCTTTTCGGCCAAGGAGGCGTTCAGCAAGGCCATTGGACTGGGCATGCGCATGCCCATGACGTGGCGCGCCTGCGAGGTCGCCAAGCTGCCCAGCGGCCAGCCCGTCATCGTGCTGCACGGCGCGCTCAAGGACTGGTTCGACGCGCGCGGCCTGCGTGCCCACCTCAGCGTGACCGACGAGAGCGACTACGCGGCCAGCTTCTGCGTGGTTGAAAAGGATTGATGTAAAAATCGCATATAACGCTTGCTGGACGGGCGCTATAAGCTATTGAAAATAAAGCAAGAAGCATGATCGAACACTCCCCCCTCATCATCGACGTGGCCGGCACCCGGCTCACCGCCGCCGACCGCCGCCGCCTGGCGCATCCGCTGGTGGGCGGCGTGATCCTGTTCGCGCGCAACTGGCAGAACCGCGCCCAGCTGCTGGAGCTGGCCGCCGCCATCAAGGCCGTGCGCGCCGACCTGCTGGTCTGCGTGGACCACGAAGGCGGGCGCGTGCAGCGCTTTCGCAGCGACGGCTTCACCCACATCCCGCCGATGCGCGCGCTGGGCCAGCTGTGGGCCGACGACGGCAAGGGCGCCCGCCAGCGCGCCGGCAGCGGCGCGCTGCGCGCCATGGACGCGGCCACGGCTGCGGGCTACGTGCTGGGCGCCGAACTGCGCGCCTGCGGCGTGGATTTTTCCTTCACGCCGGTGCTCGATCTGGACTACGGCACCAGCGGCGTGATCGGCGACCGCGCCTTCGACCGCGACCCGCGCGTCGTCGCCATGCTGGCGCGCGCGCTCATGCAGGGGCTGCTGCAGGCGGGCATGGCCAACTGCGGCAAGCACTTCCCGGGCCACGGCTTCGTCGCGGCCGACTCGCACACCGACGTGCCGGTGGACCGGCGCAGCCTGAGCGCCATCCTGGCTCAGGATGCGGCGCCTTACCCCTGGCTGTCCACGGTGCTCACCAGCGTCATGCCGGCGCACGTCATCTACCCCAAGGTCGACAGCCGCCCGGCGTGCTTCTCGGCCAAGTGGCTGCAGGACGTTCTGCGCACCCGCCTGCGCTTTGACGGCGCCATCTTCAGCGACGACCTGAGCATGGAGGGCGCGCGCCGCCTGGACGGCCGCCTGGTGGGCTACACCGACGCCGCCGTCGCCGCGCTGCTGGCCGGCTGCGACATGGTGCTGCTGTGCAACCAGAGCCTGGAAGGCGGCGCGGCGGTGGACGAGCTGATCGCCGGCCTGGAGCGCGCGCAGATGGACGGGCGCTGGCAGGCCAGCGCTGCCGGCGAGGCGCGCCGCCTGGCGCTGCTGCCCGAAACCCTGCCCCAGCCGTGGGACGACCTGATGGTGCAGCCGGCGTACATGCACGCGCTGGACCTGCTGCCCTGAAAGGATGGCCATGCGCGTAGGCGTGCTCACCGGCGGTGGCGACTGCCCCGGGCTCAACGCGGTGATCCGCGCGGTCACCAAGTCGCTGCTGCACCACGGCCAGTGCGAGGTGCTGGGCATTGCCGACGGCTTCGACGGCCTGATGGGCGGCGCCCCGCGCAGCCGCGTGCTGGGCTGGGAGCAGGTCTCGGGCATCGCCCACCTGGGCGGCACCATCCTGGGCACCAGCAACAGCGCCAACCCGCTGCGCGACGCGGCCACGCTGGCGCAGGTAGGGCGTAACGTGCAGGCGCTGGGGCTGGACGTGCTGGTGGTGATCGGCGGCGACGGCACCATGAGCCTGGCGCACGGCGTGGCCGACGCCACCGGCCTGGCCTGCGTGGGCGTGCCCAAGACCATCGACAACGACATCCTGCACTGCGAGCGCAGCTTCGGCTTCGACACCGCCGTGGCCACCGTGACCGAGGCGCTGCGCCGCATCGAGAGCACGGGCTACAGCCACCACCGCGTGATGATCGTCGAGACCATGGGCCGGCACGCCGGCTGGCTGGCGCTGGAGGCTGGCATCGCCGGTGCGGCCGACATCATCCTGCTGCCCGAGATCGACTACGACCTGGCCGCCGTGGCCGAGCACTGCCGCGCGCGCGAGCAGCGCCAGCGCTACACCATCATCTGCATGGGCGAGGGCGCCAAGGAGCGCGGCGGCGCGCTCACGGTGCGCGCGCACGTGGCCGGCAGCCCCGACCCGGTGCGCCTGGGCGGCGTGGCGCACGCGCTGTGCGCGCGGCTGCAGCCGCTGCTGGCCAGCGAGGTGCGCGCCACCGTGCTGGGCCACGTGCAGCGCGGCGGCGACCCCACGCCGTTCGACCGCGTGCTGGCCACGCGCTACGGCCACCATGCGGCTCAGCTGGTGCTGGACGGCGCGCACGGACGCATGGTCACGCTGCAGGGCGGGCAGATCGCCAGCGTGCCCATCGCCCAGGTGGCCAACGCCCAGCGCACCGTGGCTCCAGGCCACGAACTGGTGACCATGGCGCGCGATATCGGGGTGTGCCTGGGGGATTGACGCGGGTATTCGGCGCTATTCATACAAGAGCTGGTTGCGCATAAAAGAAAAGGAATTCAAATACAAAAGTATCTGAATTCCTTTTTTATAAAGCGCAGGCCGCTATCTTTTATGGGATTGCTCCATTCTGGCACCCATGCGCCGCCCCTTTCGGGGCGCACGGCGCTGCCAGGGGCGCCGTCTGCTCACCCGCCCAGATACGCCTTGCGCACCGCGTCGTTGGTCAGCAGGTTGGCGCCCGTGTCCTCCAGCACCACGCGGCCGTTTTCCAGCACGTAGCCCCGGTCGGCGATCGACAGCGCGCGGTTGGCGTTCTGCTCGACCAGGAACACCGTCACGCCCTGCGCGCGGATGGTCTGGATGATCTCGAAGATCTGCGCAATGATCAGCGGCGCCAGGCCCAGCGTGGGCTCGTCCAGCAGCAGCAGGCGCGGGCGGCTCATCAGTGCGCGGCCAATGGCCAGCATCTGCTGCTCGCCGCCGCTCATGGTGCCGGCGCGCTGGCTGGCGCGGTCGAGCAGGCGCGGGAACAGCTGGTAGACGTGCTCCATGCCGGACTCGATGGCCGCCTTGTCCTGGAAGAAGCCACCCATTTTCAGGTTCTCGGCCACCGTCAGCTGCGGGAACACGCGCCGCCCCTCGGGCGAGACGGCGATGCCGCGGCGCATGATCAGGTGCGTGGGCTGGTGCGTGATGTCCTCGCCCTCGAACAGCACCTGGCCGCCGCTGGCGCGCGGCGTGCCGCACAGCGTCATCAGCAGCGAGGTCTTGCCCGCGCCGTTGGAGCCGATGAGCGAGACGATCTCGCCCTGGTTGACGTGCAGGCTGACCTCGTTGACGGCGCAGATGGCGCCGTAGTGGGTACTCAGGTTGTTGACTTGCAGCATGGCCATCAAGCTTCTCCCAGGTAGGCCTTGATGACCCGTTCGTCGTTCTGGATCGCCTCGGGCGTGCCGGTGGCGATCGGGCGGCCGTACTCCATGACCAGGATGCGCTCGGACACGCCCATCACCAGCCCCATGTCGTGCTCGATGAGCAGCACCGTCACGCCGTGGTCGCGGCGCAGCTGGTCGATGAGCTGCTGCAGGTCTTTCTTCTCCTGCGGGTTCAGGCCGGCGGCGGGTTCGTCGAGCATCAGCAGGCGCGGGCGCGTGATCATGCAGCGCGCGATCTCCAGGCGCCGCTGGTGCCCGTAGGCCAGGTTGCCGGCCTCGCGGTTGGCGAATTCGCGCAGGCCCATGGCGTCCAGCCAGGTCAGCGCGTTGTGGATTTTTTCTTCCTCGCTGCGCCGGTAGCGCGGCGTGTTGAACAGGCCGGCCAGCAGCGGCGCGCTGTGCTGGCGGTGCTGCGCCACCAGCAGGTTCTCCAGCACCGTCATGGCCTTGAACAGGCGCACGTTCTGGAAGGTGCGCACCACGCCCTGGTTGGCCACGTCGTGGCTGCTGCGCCCGGCAATGCTCTGGCCCGCCAGGCGGATCTGCCCGCCGCTGGGCCGGTAGAAGCCGCTGATGCAGTTGAACACCGTGGTCTTGCCCGCGCCGTTGGGGCCGATGATGGCGAACACCTCCTTGGGCGCCACCTGCAGCGCCACGCCGTCCACGGCCAGCAGGCCGCCGAAGCGCATGCTCAGGCCGCTTACTTCTAGCAGATGCGCGTTCATGCCGGCACCTCCACGTGGTGGCGCTTCATGGGCAGCAGGCCCTGCGGGCGCCAGATCATCATCAGAATCATCACCAGGCCGAAGATCAGCATGCGGTACTCGGAGAACTCGCGCGCCACCTCGGGCAGCACGGTCAGCAGGATGGCTGCCAGGATCACGCCCAGCTGCGAGCCCATGCCGCCCAGCACCACGATGGCCAGGATCAGCGCCGACTCGATGAAGGTGAACGATTCGGGGTTGACGATGCCCTGGCGCGCCGCGAAGAAGGCGCCGCCGAAGCCGGCGAACATGGCGCCCAGCGTGAACGCCGAGAGCTTGATCTTCATCGGGTTGAGCCCCAGCGAGCGGCAGGCGATCTCGTCCTCGCGCAGCGCCTCCCAGGCGCGGCCGATGGGCATGCGGATCAGGCGGTTGCTGATGTACAGCGTGACGCAGGCCAGCAGCAGCGCCATCAGGTACAGGAAGATCACCATGTGGATGGAGCTGAACTCCAGCCCGAAGAACTGGTGGAAGGTGGTCGCGCCCTCGGCCGAGGCGCTGCGCGCCATCTCCAGCCCGAACACGCTGGGCTTGGGGATGCCGGAGATGCCGTCCGGCCCGCCGGTGAAACCCGTCATGTTGGTCAGCAGCAGGCGGATGATTTCGCCAAAGCCCAGCGTCACGATGGCCAGGTAGTCGCCGCGCAGGCGCAGCACCGGAAAGCCCAGCACGAAGCCGAACAGCGCCGACGCGGCGCCCGCCAGCGGCAGCGCCTGCCAGAAGCCCCAGCCCGCCCAGTGGAACAGCAGCGCGTAGGTGTAGGCGCCCACGGCGTAGAAGCCGACGAAGCCCAGGTCGAGCAGGCCGGCAAAGCCCACCACCACGTTCAGGCCCAGGCCCAGCATCACGTAGATCATGGCCAGCGTGGCGATGTCCACGGCGTTGCGCCCGGCAAAGAACGGCCAGGTGGCCGCCAGCATCAGCGCCACGAAGACCCAGACCTTGCGCTGGCCGCCCGATACCTGCGGCAGGCTGGGCAGCGTGAACTTGGGCAGCCTGGGTGCTATCAGCGGGCGCAGCAGCTGCACCACGAACACGGCCAGGCAGCCCCACAGCAGCGTGCGCCATTCGGGTGCGATGACGGTGCGCACGCCGGCGCGCTGCAGGTGCAGCGTGAAGACGGGCAGCAGCACGATGGCCGCCAGCACGGTGGCCACGAAGGCGTGGCGCAGATGGGTGGAAAAGCGTACTTGCTGCATCACACTTTCTCCACTTCGGGTTTGCCCAGCAGGCCGGTGGGGCGGAACATGAGGATCAGCACCAGCAGGCCGAAGGCCACGATGTCCTTGTATTCCGACGAGATGAAGGCGGCGGCGAAGGTCTCGGCCACGCCCAGGATGACGCCGCCCAGCATGGCGCCCGGAATCGAGCCGATGCCGCCGAGCACCGCCGCCGTGAAGGCCTTGATGCCGGCGACGAAGCCGATGAAGGGGTTGAGCTTGCCGATGGCCAGCGCGATCAGCACGCCGCCCACGGCCGCCAGCATGGCGCCCAGGATGAAGGTGAACGAGATCACGCGGTTGGTGTCGATGCCCAGCAGGCCCGCCATGTGCATGTCCTGCGAGCAGGCGCGGCTGGCGCGGCCCATGCGCGAATGCTTGATGTAGAGCGTGAGCAGCACCATCAGCACCAGCGTGACGACGATGATGAGGATGCGCGAATAGGGCACGAAGACCTCGAAGCCGCCGCCGCCCAGGGTAAAGCGCAGCGCGCCGGGGATCAGCGACGGCACGGCCATGTCGCGCGCGCCCTGGCCCAGGGCGACCCAGTTCTGCAGGAAGATGGACATGCCGATGGCCGAGATCAGCGCCACCAGGCGGGGGCTGGAGCGCAGCGGCTTGTACGCCACCTGCTCGATCACGAAGCCGTAGGTGGCGGTCACGGCGACGGCCACCACCAGCATCAGGCCGATGATCAGCCAGATGGGCAGGCCGCTTTGCGCGCCCACGGCCGACAGCGTGACGAGGCCGACGTAGGCGCCGATCATGTAGATCTCGCCGTGCGCGAAGTTGATCATCCCGATGATGCCGTACACCATGGTGTAGCCGATGGCGATCAGGGCGTAGATGGCGCCCAGGGACAATCCGTTGAATAGCTGCTGCAGCAGCTGGGGCATTAGGTCAGACATGCATGCCACCCTCATTGGAAAAGTTACGGATGCAACAAACCAAGGGCGTACGGCAATCTGCGCCGTACGCCCTTGTTGTACAGGACTCGCTGGGTTACTTGACGGCGCTCTTGCTGCCGTCCTTGTGCCACTCGAAGACCTGGAAGTCGAACGAGTTCAGGTCACCCTGCTTGTTCCACGACACCGGGCCGATCACCGTCTCGACGGTGTTCTTGTGCATGTAGTCGGCCACCTTGCCGGGGTTGTCGCCCACGGCCTTGATGCTGGCCAGCAGCGCCTGCGTGGCGGCGAACGAGGTCAGTTGGAAGGCGCCCGAGGGGTTGCGCTTCTTGTCCTTGAAGGCCTTGACCACGGCGGCGTTCTTGGGGTTGGCCGAGAAGTCGGCCGGCAGCGTCACCAGCATGCCTTCGACGGCCGGGCCGGCGATGGCGTTGACCTCGGGGTTGCCCACGCCTTCGGGGCCCATCATCTTGACCTTCAGGCCCTGCTCGGCGGCCTGGCGCAGCAGCAGGCCCATCTCGGGGTGGTAGCCGCCGTAGTACACGAAGTCCACGCCCGCGCTCTTGAGCTTGGTGATGACGGCCGAGTAGTCGCTGTCGCCGGCGTTGATGCCCTCGAACAGCGCCACGTCGATGCCGGCCTTCTTCAGGTCGTCGCGCACGGCGGAGGCGATGCCCTGGCCGTAGGACTGCTTGTCGTGCAGCACGGCAACCTTCTTGGGCTTGGCCTTCTCGATGATGTACTTGGCGGCGGCCGGGCCTTGCTGGTCGTCGCGGCCGATGGTGCGGAAGATGAAGTGGTAGTTCTTGCCGTCGGTCAGCGCCGGGGAGGTGGCCGAGGGGGTCACGGCGACCACGCCTTCGTTGTTGTAGATCGGGGCGGCGGCGATGGAGGCGCCGGAGCAGACCGGGCCGATGACGTAGCCGATCTTGTCGTTGACCACGCGGTTGGCGGCCACCGGGCCTTGCTTGGGCTCGCAGGCGTCGTCCACCGACACCAGCTCGATCTTCTGGCCGGCCACGCCGCCGGCGGCGTTGGCCATCTCGACGGCAGTGGTCACGCCTTCCTTGATCATGTCGCCGTACTGGGTCAGCGGGCCCGTGGTGGGCATGACCATGGCGATCTTGACTTGCGCATGCGCGGGAATCAGCAGGGATGCGCCGGCCAGGCTCAGGGCGGCGACGACGGAATGCATGCGGAACGGGATGCTCATATGTCTCTCTTCAACTTGGGTAAAGCGGTCTGAAAAATCGACAGGCCCCGGTTAGGGGCCCGCGACGCAGACTGCCTAGGTTAGCGGGCTGTATGGCGGCAACAACAGGGTTAAAGCCAGTGGCGGTGGCTATTGTTTTTTGCTAGCCATATGGATGTTTCCCAGGCCGACCGGCCGCTTTGGGCCACCAGATGGACTTTTGCATGCTCCGGGCTTGTGGCGCGCAGCGTGGACGAGGAAGGGCAGGGCCGTGTATCGAACCCTGGGGTTTATTCTAATGGCGTGCAAATACCTATTGCATCAATAGAAAAAATGCATTTGGTCATGCATTTGATGCAAGACGCGCGCGGTGTTGCCAAAAATGCTCAGGGCACGGGTGGGGTTGTTGCCGGCGCGTCGCCGCCCGCCTGGGCCTGGGCCTGGGCCTGAGCGTCACCGCGCGGCACCGGGCCGCCGGCGCGCCAGCGGCGCAGCACGCGCTGGAACACGAGCGCGTTGGGAATCTGCAGCAGCGTGCCGGGTTCGGCGGCGCGGCCGTCCTCCAGCGTGGTGTAGAGCAGGTTGATGTCCAGCACCCGGCCCAGCGCCCCGGGTTTTTCCGCCGTGTCCAGCAGCTCGATGTGGTCGCCCACGCGAAACGGCCCCACGGTAAAGATCAGGAACGCGCAGAACAGGTTGGACAGCACGCTCCAGGCCGCGAAGAAGGCCACCGCGCCCACCGTGGCGAAGCCGGTGAAGGCCGTCCACAACACGCTGGCCGAGACGCCCAGGCGTTCGAGCACGACCAGCGCGGCCCCGCCGACGATGATCGCGCGCACCACGCCGTTGACGGGCACCAGCAGCTCGTGCGGGAACTGGTAGTGATCGCTTGCACGCAGGATCAGGCGCCGCACCAGGCGCAGCAGCAGATAGGCCACCAGCACGACCAGCACGATCTGCAGGGCCGGCACGATCAGGTCGAGCCAGTCCTGCATCCAGGGCGGCAGGTGCGTTCTGATGCGTGCCAGCATGGGCGGGGGTCAGCCTTCGCGGCGCAGCGCGGGGAACAGGATCACGTCGCGGATGCTGGCGCTGTCGGTCAGCAGCATCATCAGCCGGTCGATGCCGATGCCGCAGCCGCCGGTGGGCGGCAGGCCGTATTCGAGCGCGCGCACGAAGTCGTGGTCGAAGTACATGGCCTCGTCGTCGCCGCTGTCCTTGGCTGCCACCTGGGCGTTGAAGCGCGCGGCCTGATCCTCGGCGTCGTTCAGCTCGGAAAAGCCGTTGCCGAATTCGCGCCCGGTGATGTAGAGCTCGAAGCGCTCGGTCACTTCGGGGCGCGCGTCGTTGGCGCGGGCCAGCGGGCTGATCTCGGTCGGGTGCTCCATGATGAAGGTCGGCTGCCAGAGCTTGTCCTCGACTTCTTCCTCGAAGTACAACACCTGCAGGCTGGCCAGCGAGCGCGTGGACAGGCGGTCCTTTGCCTCGCTCATGCCCAGCTTTTTCAGCGCGCTGACGAGCCAGGCGGGGTCGTCCACGTGCGCGCCCGCCTCGGTGTACTGGAAGATGGCCTCGCGTATCGTCATGCGCTGGAACGGCTGGGACAGATCGACCTCGCGCCCGCCGTAGCTCAGCTGCAGGCTGCCCGCCGTCTTGAGCGCCGCGTCGCGCACGAGCTGCTCGGTGAAGTCCATCAGGTCGCGGTAGTTCCAGTAGGCCGCGTAGAACTCCATCATGGTGAACTCGGGGTTGTGGCGCACCGAGATGCCTTCGTTGCGGAAGTTGCGGTTGATCTCGAACACGCGCTCGAAGCCGCCGACCACCAGGCGCTTCAAGTACAGCTCGGGCGCGATGCGCAGGTACATCTCCTGGTCGAGCGCGTTGTGGTGCGTGACGAAGGGCTTGGCGTTGGCGCCGCCCGGAATGGGGTGCAGCATCGGCGTTTCCACCTCCAGGAAGCCGTGCTCCACCATGAAGCCGCGGATCGAGCTGACGGCCTTGCTGCGCGCCACGAAGCGCCGGCGCGCGGCCTCGTCGGTCATCAGGTCGACGTAGCGCTGACGGTACTTGACCTCCTGGTCGGCCACGCCGTGGAACTTGTCGGGCATGGGGCGCAGGCTCTTGGTGAGCAGGCGCAGCTGCGTGACCTTGACGGACAGCTCGCCGGTCTTGGTCTTCATCAGCGTGCCCTGGGCGCCCAGGATGTCGCCCAGGTCCAGGCGCTTGAAGTCGGCGTAGGCGTCCTCGCCCACGCCGTCGCGCGTCACGTAGAGCTGGATGCGCCCGCCCGTCTCGCCCAGCGAGCCGTCCTGCAGCGTGGCGAAGCTGGCCTTGCCCATCACGCGCTTGAGCATCATGCGCCCGGCCACGCTCACGGCCACGGCCTGCGCCTCCAGCGCCTCGGGCTCCAGCGCGCCGTATTGCTGCTGCAGCGCGGCTGCGCGGTGGCCGGGCTTGAAGTCGTTGGGAAAGGCCACTCCCTGGCCCTGGGCCTGGCGTGCACGCAGTTCCTGGAGCTTGTCGCGGCGCTCGGCGATGAGCTGGTTTTCGTCCTGGGGTACGGCGGCGGTGCTGGCGGGTTCGGAAGACATGGCTGTTGTGCGGGGTGTGGCGCGCGCCGCAGGGGCTGCGGCGCTGGCGTGCTGATGGAAAACCCGCCATTTTAGGCGAGTGGGCCACGCAGGGGCGCCCAGTATGATCCAGCCTCAGTGCAGCCATAGTGCGAGTTCCACCCCCATGTTGTTCCAGATCGTCTCTTACCTTCTCGACGTCGCCGCCGGCCTGCTGACCGGCGCCTGCCTGCTGCGCCTGTACATGCAGCTGCAGCGCGTGCCGTTCGGCAACCCCGTGGGGCGGCTGGTGTTCGCGCTCAGCGACTGGATGGTGCTGCCGCTGCGCAAGCTGTTGCCAGCGATGGGGCGCGTGGACACCTCGTGCCTGGTGGCGGCCCTGCTGGTGCAAATGGTGCAATACCTGGTGCTGTTGCTGCTGCTGGGCGGCGCCATGGGCCTGGCCTGGCTGCCCTGGCTGGCGCTGTTCGGCCTGGTGCGCACGGCCGTCATGGGCCTGATGGGGCTGCTCATCGTCTACGCCGTGCTGTCGTGGGTGCAGACGCGCTCGCCCATCTCCGACGTGATCGCCCGCCTGTGCGAGCCGCTGCTGGCGCCGGTGCGGCGCGTGCTGCCGGCGCTGGGCGGGGTGGATTTGTCGCCGCTGGTGCTGCTGGTGCTGCTGCAGGTGCTGATGATCGTGCTGGGCAACCTGCAGGCCGGGGTATTGCGCTACTGAAAAAGTAGCTTTTGACGCCTGATGGTACTAATTTTCAGATATCTTTGTATCTGAAAATGCCATAATTCAAGCGCTGGCAGCTATGTTTTTTGTGGCTTGCTGGCTCAGGCCACCGCATCCGCCGGCAGGCGCTGCAGCATGGCCAGGCTGCGGGCCACGGTGTCGCGCAGCTCGCGGCGGTCGACGATCATGTCTACAGCGCCCTTGGCCTGCAGGAATTCGGCGCGCTGGAAGCCCTCGGGCAGCGTCACGCGCACGGTCGATTCGATGACGCGCGGGCCGGCAAAGCCGATCAGCGCCTTGGGCTCGGCGATCACGATGTCGCCGACGAAGGCGAAGCCGGCGCTCACGCCGCCCATGGTCGGGTCGGTCAGCACGCTGATGTAGGGCAGGCCCTTCTTGGCCAGGCGCGTGAGCGCGGCGTTGGTCTTGGCCATCTGCATCAGCGACAGCAGGCCTTCCTGCATGCGCGCGCCGCCGGTGGCGGTAAAGCAGATGAACGGCACCTTCTGCTCGATGGCGGTTTCCACGCCGCGCACGAAGCGCTCGCCCACGACCGAGCCCATCGAGCCGCCCATGAAGTCGAACTCGAAGCAGGCCACGACCACGTTGATGCTCTTGACCGCGCCGCCCATGACGACGAGCGCGTCGGTCTCGCCGGTGTTCTCCAGCGCTTCCTTCAGGCGTTCGGGGTATTTGCGGCTGTCCTTGAACTTGAGCGCGTCCACGGGCAGCACTTCCTGGCCGATCTCGTAGCGGCCCTCGCCGTCCAGAAAAGCGTTGAGCCGCGCGCGCGCGCCGATGCGGTGGTGGTGGCCGCACTTGGGGCAGACGTTCTGGTTGTGCTCCAGGTCGCTCTTGTAGAGCACGTTTTCGCAGCTCGGGCACTTGGTCCACAGGCCCTCGGGCATCTGGCGGCGCTCGGCCGGGTCGGTCTGCTGGATTTTGGAGGGCAGGAGTTTTTCAAGCCAGGACATGCAATTCCTTTGATATGAGTGGGCCAACTGCGCACGGCCTGTGATACTGGCGCAGGCCAAGCGGGGGCCGCCGCGCAAGGGCCGCCCCGCCGCGCTGGCGGCGTCCCCCTTCCCGCGCAACGCGCGAGAGAAGGGGGAAGCGGCGAAGCCGCTCAGGGGGTTGGCCTCGTATTATGCGTCCAGCGCCTTGCGGATCTGGCGCAGGAAGTCCATGGTGATGCCTATCACCTTCTCGTGCGGCTGGTCTTCGATCAGCCCGATGATGCGGCTGCCGATGACCACGGCGTCGGCCACGCGGCCGATGGCCTGGGCCGTGGCCGCGTCGCGGATGCCGAAGCCCACGCCGACGGGGATCTTCACGTGCTCGCGGATGCGCGGCAGCATGGCCTCGACGGCGGCAGTGTCCAGCGCGCCCGAGCCGGTCACGCCCTTGAGCGAGACGTAGTACACGTAGCCGCTGGCCACGCGCGCCACCTGCTGCATGCGCTCGGCGGTGGAGGTCGGCGCCAGCAGGAAGATCAGGTCGATGCCGTGCGCGCGCAGCTGGGCGGCGAACTGCTCGCATTCCTCGGGCGGGTAATCGACGACGAGCACGCCGTCCACGCCGGCGGCGGCCGCGTCGCGTGCAAAGGCGCCGCTGCCGTGGATCTGCTCGTAGCGCTCCACCGGGTTGGCGTAGCCCATCAGCACCACGGGGGTGTCGGCGTTGCGCTGGCGGAAGCTGCGCACCATGGCCAGCACCTGCGCCAGGCCGATGCCCAGCGCCAGGGCTTTCTCGCCCGCCTTCTGGATGACGGGGCCGTCGGCCATCGGGTCGGAGAACGGCACGCCCAGCTCGATCACGTCGGCGCCGGCCTCGACCATGCCGTGCATCAGGGCCGGCGTGATGTCGGCAAACGGAAAGCCCGCCGTCACGTACGGAATCAAGGCCTTGCGGCCCGCCGCCTGCAGGGCGGCGAAAGTGGTGGCGATGCGGCTCATTCCTTGCCTCCCTTGACGACGTGCCCGCGCATCGAGGGGCGGTCGTAATAGTCCTCGCCCGACAGGTCGGCCACGGTGCCTATGTCCTTGTCGCCACGGCCCGACAGGCAGACCAGGATGGATTGGTCCGGGCGCATGGCCTTGGCCAGCTGCATGGCGTAGGCCACGGCGTGGCTCGACTCCAGCGCCGGGATGATGCCTTCGGTGCGGCACAGGTGGTGAAAGGCGTCGAGCGCCTGCGTGTCGGTCACGCCCACGTAGTGCGCGCGGCCGATCTCCTGCAGCCAGGCATGCTCGGGGCCGACGCCGGGGTAGTCCAGGCCGGCGCTGATGCTGTGCGTCTCGGTGATCTGGCCGTTTTCATCTTGCAGGATGTACGTGCGGTTGCCGTGCAGCACGCCGCTGGAGCCGCGCTGCAGGCTGGCCGAGTGCTTGCCGCTGTCGAGGCCTTCGCCGGCCGCCTCCACGCCGATCAAGCGCGTTTTCTCGAACGGAATGTAGGGGTGGAAGATGCCCATGGCGTTGCTGCCGCCGCCGACGCAGGCGACCACCGCGTCGGGCTGCTCGGCGGCCATTTTCTGCTCGGCCAGCAGGGCGGGCATCTGCGCCAGGCATTCCTTGCCGATCACGCTTTGGAAGTCGCGCACCATCGTGGGGTAGGGGTGCGGGCCGGCCACGGTGCCGATGATGTAGAAGGTGTCGTCCACGTTGGCCACCCAGTCGCGCATGGCTTCGTTGAGCGCGTCCTTCAGTGTCCTGCTGCCGGACTCGACCGGCACCACGGTCGCGCCCAGCAGCTTCATGCGGTAGACGTTGGGGCTTTGGCGCTTCACGTCCTCGCTGCCCATGTAGACCACGCACTGCAGCCCGTAGCGCGCGCAGATGGTGGCCGTGGCCACGCCGTGCTGGCCGGCGCCGGTCTCGGCGATGATGCGCGTCTTGCCCATGCGCCGCGCCAGCATGGCCTGGCCGATCACGTTGTTGATCTTGTGCGCGCCGGTGTGGTTCAGGTCTTCGCGCTTGAGGTAGATCTGCGCGCCGCCGATTTCGCGGCTGGTGCGCGCGGCGTGGTAGACCGGCGAGGGGCGGCCCACGAAGTGGGCCAGCTCGTACTCGAATTCGGCGATGAATTGCGGGTCGTGCTGGTAGCGCGCGTAGGCCGCCTGCAGCTCGCGCAGCGCGTGCGTGAGGGTTTCGCTGGCGAAACTGCCGCCGTAGGGGCCGAAGTGGCCCGAGGAATCAGGTTGGTCGTACTGGTACATGGAAATTCTTTGCAAGCTGCTCGTCGGCCGCGCGTACGGCGGCGACGAAGCGATGGATCTTGCCGGCGTCCTTGATGCCCTTGAGCGGCTTGCCGCCGGGGCCATCCTGTTCGACGCCGGAACTGACGTCAACCGCGAGCGAGCGCGCGCGCGGCTGCACCTGCAAGATGCCATCGGTCACGTTTGCAGGCGTGAGTCCACCAGACAAAACGAGGTGAGAGTCGACGTTTGGTGGAAGCAGTGACCAATTGAATGCCTTGCCGCCGCCGCCAAAACCGTCGACGTGGGCGTCGAGCAGGATGGCGCGGGCGTGTGAGTAATCCTGGGCGTATTTTACGAGGTCGAACCGCGCCGCTGCATCGCCCAGGGGAATGCGCGCCGCGCGCAGGAAGGCAATACGCCCCTGGCCGCTGGCCGCCAGGCAGTCGGCAGGCGTTTCGTCGCCGTGGAACTGCAGCATGGCGCCCGCGACGCTGGCTTGGCACGCCATGACGTGGGCCGCATCGGCGTTGACGAACAGCAGCACCGGCGTCACGAAGGGCGGCAGGCGCCGGGCCAGCGCGGCGGCGCGCTCGGGCGTGACGGCGCGCGGGCTTGGTGGGTAGAGCACGAAGCCCACGGCGTCGGCGCCGGCGGCGACGGCGGCGTCCACGTCCTGCTCGCGCGTCAGGCCGCAGATCTTGATACGGGTGCGGGCGGCCTGGAGGCGCGGGCCGCCTGCGGCGGAAAGGGTGGATGCGGGTGTCGTCATGGCAGCCAGTCGAATGCGGCGGTGCGCGTGGGCAGGCCCCAGGCCGCGTCGTACACGGGGCCCAGGAAGTACAGCCCGTCGGGGGCGAAGGTGGGGGCGGCCGCGTCGCGCGAGCGGGCGTCGCGCACGGCGCGCATCCATTCGGGCGGCTGCAGGCCCTGGCCGACGGCGATCAGGCAGCCCATGATGTTGCGGATCATGTGGTGCAGAAAGGCGTTGCCCTCGAATTCAAAGCGCCAGTAGCAGGGCGCGCAGCCGTGGTTGCCGCAATCGGCATCCGGCGTGCCGCGCTGCGTGATGGCGATGCGCCGCAGCGTCTTGACGGGCGATTTGGCCTGGCACGCCGCCGCGCGAAACGAGGTGAAGTCGTGTTCGCCCAGCAGATGCGTGGCGGCGTCCCGCATGGCCTGGCCGTCGAGCGCGTGGAACACCCAGCCCACGCGCCCGGCGTCCACGCTGGGGCGCACGGGCGACTGCAGCAGCACGTAGGCGTAGCGGCGCGCCACCGCGCTGGCGCGGCAGTGAAAGGCATCGGGCACGGGCCGCGCCCACTGCACGGCGATGTCCGGCGGCAAAAAGGTGTTGGTGCCGCGCACCCAGGAGAACGGCGCGCGGTCGAGTTCGGTGTCGAAGTGCACCACCTGCATCAGGCCGTGCACGCCGGCGTCGGTGCGCCCGGCGCACAGCGTGGAGATGGGATGCGTGGCAAAGCGCGCCAGCGCCGCCTCCAGGCGATCCTGCACCGTGTTGCCGCTGGGCTGGCTTTGCCAGCCGCTGTAGGCCTGACCGTTGTAGCTGACGCCAAGCGCCACTCTCATGCACATGCTCCCAAAGAAAAACGCACAGGCGCCGCGTGGGCCGCCTGTGCGTGGCGATGATGGCTGGCTGCTGCGCGTCAGCCCAGATCGGCCAGCAGGCGCTGCGCGCGCGTCTTGAGTTCGCCGGAGGACTCGGCAATGACTTCCTCGACCAGGGCGCGTGCACCCTCGCTGTCGCCGATCGAGTTGAACTCCTCGGCCAGCGCCAGCTTGGTGGCCAGCGGGTCGTTGGGCAGGGAGTCGGCTGCCGTCGCCGGCTTGGCCTGCACGGGCGGGGCTACCGGCGCGGCGGCTGCAACGCTGGGAGCGGAGAGGTCGAGCGACAGGTCGCCCAGGTCGAATTCGTGCGACTCCTGCACCGCGGGCTTGGCGTCGCGGCTGGTCAGCGGCGTGATGGCCGAGTCCATCAGCGACAGGCCACCGCTGCCGGTGTCGCCGGCATCGAGCGGCGAGGGCTCGGTGTGCGCGACGGGGATCTCGATGGGGGCGGAGACTGCCGTGGGAGCCGGCGTGTCGAACGTGGAGTCGGGCAGGTCAATGTCGCCCAGCGCCTGTTCGAGGGTCGGGGGTTCGTCCATGCTGGCGACCGGCTCCACCGCACGGGCAGCCACTGAAGCGCTGGCCGCGGCTGCTGCGGCAAAGGTGCTGGGCGTGCTGGGCGCGGGCGGGGCTTCGTGCAGGTCCAGATCC
>Ga0222429_100320_pt1 | contig 47542 bp, 30 predicted proteins | sample 1B50Ametagenome_FD_182475 | JGI IMG/M metagenome (GOLD analysis project Ga0222429, IMG submission 182475) | Enriched microbial communities from leaf-cutter ant dump, University of Wisconsin, Madison, United States - 1B50A (version 2) | ecosystem: Environmental > Terrestrial > Nest > Insects nest...
CCGGGGGGAGGGAGTTAAAAGTTAAAAACTAAAAACTAAAAGTTATGGAAGATAAGTATTTAATAAAATAAGAAAGAATGTTCCGCAACTTTTAGTTTTTAACTTTTAACTTATTCTCTACTTCACTCCCGAAATTGTAAAATTCACCCCGTCATCGTCCACACCGTTTAAAGTGATCTTGTTGCCTTTGCCCCCCGCTATCCGCTCTGAATCATAGTAAAGATCAATAGCATCATCTGATTTCACTACATTTATCCCGGAAGCTTCGATGACCGTAAATTCTTCAACAGAAGCAAATAACAAATTCACTATTTTAGTGAATAATAATAGATTACCCCTATCTTTGCAGATAGAAAATAGACGTATCGCCTATGGAGATCAAATTCACACAAGACTATTTGAAAGAATTATATCAAAACGGCAAATCTTCAAGCAAAAAGCACAGATTTCAAAAAGACATTATCAAAAGATATATAAACACCATCGATAAATTAAGAGCAGCCCATAAAATTGAAGATTTGTATCCCGTTAAAAGTTTGAATTATGAAAAATTAAGTGGTGATAAAAAAGGTTTGGAATCTGTTCGGGTGAACGACAAATATCGCATTGAATTTATTTCATCCATCGAAGGTAAAGAGCCTTACACTATTACAATTTGTAGAATTGTAGAGTTAAGCAATCATTATTCTTAAAAATCAAACGTTATGGCAACAAACACATTAATACCCTTTGAGGCGACTCATCCCGGCACCCTAATTAAAGACGAATTAGAGGTACGCCATGATATAACACAAAAAGACCTGGCTGTGCTTTTGGGTGTTCAGCCTTCCTTCCTGAATGAAATCATAAAAGGAAAAAGACCTGTAACTGCAGATATTGCAATTTTGTTAGAAAAGTCTCTTGGAATCTCCGCAGATTATTGGATGAAATTTCAGTCTCAATATGAAATTGACTGTGCAAAAATCAAAGAAAAGAATATAGCAAAAATTAAGCTTATTGAGATTTGGAATATCATAAAACAATACGTTCCTGTTAAATTTTTTAGCAAAAAAGGGTATTTGACCAATGATTTGTCTTCAAACATAGCCGCAATTCAATCTATTTACTCTGTTCAATCAATAGACGGGTTGATCAATAAATTTTCAGAAAAGAAATTCGCCTTTTTCAAAAAGAGTGAAAAGCTACAGATAGATGAAAAAAATATGATTGCCTGGACGTCTCTTGTAGAATACGAAGCAAAAATCAAAAAAACCAATACGTTCAATTTTGAAAACCTGCCTCAATTAAGCAAAGAGTTAAGAGAAATCTTTTATAACAATAATAATACGCTGGAATTAGTTGACAAGAAGTTAGCACAGTATGGTATTAAGTTTTTAATGATTAACAAGTTAGAAAAAACTCCCATTGATGGATATTCATTCTGGTCTGAAAATAATCCGGCAATTGCTCTGACTCTGAGACATCACCGGATTGACAATCTGGCTTTTACCATTTTACACGAAATAGGTCACATTGCATTACATCTAAAAGATAATAAAGAAATCAAATTCCTTGACCTGAATAAAATTGAAGAAAACGATTTTGAAAATGATGCAAATCTTTACGCTCAGGAAGGTCTGATCCCTACTAATTCCTGGAATGATTTAGTACAAAATTATCTCCCTTTAAATGATGAAATCATTTACGCATTTTCTCATAAATATCGAATCCATCCCGCAATAATTTTAGGACGGGCGTGTTTTGAAATGGACTATTATGGCGTAAAAACAAATATCGACAGAAAGCTGTACTGACCCCTATTGCCAATATATCCTGATCTAAATCCTCCCGCTTAATTTCCTCACCAAGGAGCCTCAAACTCATTCACTATAAATTATCTGCACTTTCCCTAAGGGTATCTAAAGCGTTTAACCGGTACCCACCCGTATCAATCACCACACCCGGTAATACCTGCATCACCCCTCCTCCCTCTCTAACCCCGGAAGAATACAGGTAAAGCCTGCGTAATCCCTTTAGCTCCTCTAACTCTTTCACCCCCGCATCTGTCACCCGGGTAAAGCTCAGGTTCAATACCCGCAGATGAGATAGCCCCTTCAGCCCGGCTATCTCCTTATCGCTCCACGGCGTACGCTGAAGATGCAAAATCCGCAGGTTCTCCAGCTTTCCGGTCACCTCCGCCAGCTCTTCCACCTGCTGCACACCGGCGGCATTCAGCCGGATCACCTGCTCTTTCAGGCTTTCCAGGGCTTTCAGCTCCGCTTTTCCGGGAGAAATCCCCCTGAGATTGACCTCCAGGTAATTTGTATTCAGGCCTGCCGGATTCACCAGCATACCGGCTTTCTTTAATACCTCCAGGTCCTTTTCCGAAGCGGGTTTCACCTCTTTTTCGGGAATTACTCTTTCCTGCTCCTCTACTGCCGGTGTTTCCAGGCCGGTGAGTATTTGCTGTATCCTTTCCTCCTGCGGAAGCTCCCGGCTTTTCTTCCTGAAATCAGCGCCGTTATGGATCCACCATTCTATCAATGCCTTCTCTTCTTCAGTGACCTGCGGTTTCCCTTTGGGCGGCATATGGTCTTCGTCTGAATCGGGCAGCAGCATACGGATCATCATGAGGCTTTTTCCGGGATGAAAGGCTTCCAAAGCGGGCCCGTCTTCGCCTCCTTTCAGCAGAAACTCCGAAGAATCCAGCCGTAGCTTACCTTTCTGCTTATCACTGCCGTGGCAGGAATAACACTTCTTTTCCAGGATGGGCCGGATCAGCTCCTCATACACCACTGCCTCCTGCGCATCGGTGATCACCCGCTCTTCCTGCTCTGTAACCTGCAGGAAATCTGCACCATGGGTGAGTGTGCCGCCATAGTGGCCCGCCAGCGTGAGAACAAGCAGCGTTACGACCCAAAGTATATCCTGCACCCGGTTTCGCGTCAATAAAAGCAGGAGAAGCAGGGCGCAGAAAAGCAGGGCTAGCCAGCGGTGCCGGTCCAGCGTGGCTTCATCGTATTCTCCTGACCCGGCCAGCAGCAGGCCTGTGCCCACGCTGAGCAGGCTGACCAGGAAAGTGCTCAGCAATACCCATTTGAAAAATGATTCCGAAACCGAAATTTTCTTCAGCCCTATGAGCACCCGTATCAACAGGGCCAGGAAAAAGAAACCGATGGGCAGATGAACCAGGAGGGGATGAAACTTGCCGATCATTTGCGGTACCGGGCCTTCAGAAGGTTCAACATATATACATTTACTTCCCACTGGTTTACCAATGGCTGCCGGGTGTAGGGCAGTGTGGGCAGGTAGGTAGGCGGACCAAACTCGGTCAGGAAAGTGATCTGCTTTTTGCCGCTTTCCGACTGGTATTTTACAGCGCTATCCCACCACTCCAGGTGACGTTTCATCACATTCTCCCACTCCGGCGCCCGCGGATCATTCACCTGTGGTCCCTGCTGGTGACCTACCCGGGCGTGAATATGCCGGGTATGCCGGAGGGCTTCGTTCACTGCCCCTGCCTGGTCATCCAGGAGCGACTCGTGCACATTGGTCCAGTGGCTGATGTCGAGCGTCAGCTTCATTTCCGGGTAACGGGCCAGGAAAGCGGTCGTTACGGGAACAGAATAACACATCCGGCCCCGGTGGGTTTCATGCAGTATTTCGGTGGCGCCTTTCTTCTCCAGGCTGAATTCTATGAAGCGGCTGTTTTGTTCAAACGTAAAAAAGTCTTTGCCCGAATGACTGTTGATATAGAGGGGCTCCCATTCCAGGGCCTGCTCCACGGCTCCCTTATACTGCTCTAAATGCGCCTTAAAATCAGCCCCATTCCCGGCGCATAAAAATCCTACGCGGAGGTTATATTCCTTCAGCGCCTCCCGGAGCTGCTGCTTTCTTACCGGGTCAGAAGACCACCACACTTCAATGCCGTCATAGCCGGCCTGGCGTACTTTTTTGCAAAGCGCATAAATGTCTCCCTCAAAGCCCCAGTCGGTAGCCAGCACCAGCACTTCCGCCTGCGGGCTGAGCACTGCCGGCCCGGCCATGGTAAGTGCTACTGCCCCACCGGCCGACCGGCCCATAAATTCTCTCCTGTTCATTTTTTAAATTTTAGCTGTTAGATATTAGCTATTAGATGTTAGAAGATGTATAATTTCTAACAGCTAACTTCTTATCCCGTAATCTCTTTCACCACTTTCCCCGCCACATCCGTCAGGCGAAACGGTCGCCCCTGAAATTCATACGTAAATTTCTCGTGATCAAAACCCAGCTGATGCAGCACGGTAGCGTGTACATCGTGCGGGTTCAGCTTGCCCGAAATTGCCGAATACCCGATCTCATCGGTTGCCCCGTACGTTACCCCGGGGTTAATGCCTCCGCCGGCCATCCACATCGTGAATGCCTCGGCATGGTGATCACGGCCTTTAAAGGCATTGGGTTTGCCTTCCCGGTTTTCGGCCATGGGGGTTCTGCCGAACTCTCCGCCCCAGACGATCAGCGTTTCATCCAGCAGCCCCCGCTGCTTCAGGTCCAGGATAAGGGCTGTGGTGGCCTGGTCTATCGACCGGCATTTATCAATCAGGCCGATGTCTACCGCTTCGCTGGCCTGCGTGCCGTGCGTATCCCAGCCCCAGTCGTACAGCTGCACAAACCGCACCCCGTTTTCCACCAGCTTCCTGGCCAGCAGGGCGTTGTTGGCAAAGCTGGTTTTACCGGGTTCCGTGCCGTACATTTTATGAATATATTCGGGCTCTCTGCCGATATCAAAGACCTCCGGCGCGGAGATCTGCATGCGGTAGGCCATTTCATACTGGCTGATCCGGCTGAGAATTTCCGGGTCGCCGTACTCTTTGTACTCCTGCCTGTTAATTTCATTAATGGCTTCAATAGACGCCTTTCGCAGGTCGCGGGTGATGCCGTCCGGGTCTTTGATAAAGAGCACGGGGTCCCCTTCCGAGCGGCACTGCACGCCCTGGTAAACCGATGGCAGGAAGCCGCTGCCCCAGATGCTCTTGCCGGCGTCAGGGTTCTGTCCTCCGGAGGTAAGTACCACAAAAGCAGGCAGATCGCTGTTTTCCGTACCCAGCCCGTAGGTGACCCATGAGCCCAGGCTGGGCCTGCCTAAGCGGGCTCCACCCGTTTGCATCATCAGCTGCGCCGGGGCATGGTTAAACTGATCGGTACTTACGGCCTTCATGAAGCTCAGCTCATCGGCTACCCCGCTTAAATGCGGCAGGTAATTGCTGATCCAGGCGCCCGACTGCCCGTGCTGACGAAAGGTAGCCTGAGGGCCCAGCATCTTGGGCACTCCCCGGATAAAGGCAAAGCGCTTGCCTTCCAGGAAAGACTGCGGACAGTCCTGCCCGTCGAGTTTGGCAAGGTCAGGTTTATAATCAAAAAGCTCGAGCTGAGACGGTGCCCCGGCCATGTGCAGGTAGATCACCGATCGCGCCCGGGGCGCAAAATGCGGCGGACGGGCGGCCAGGGGATTCCGCGGATCAAACACCGGCCCGGCGGCCTTTCCGGAAGATTCACAGGAAAACAGGGAACCCAGCGCCAGCCCGCCCAGCCCCATAAAGCTGCCCTTGAGGAAATTCCTCCGGGTATCTCTTTCCAGGTTTCGCCAGAATGCTTCTTTTAAAATCTTCTCCATCAGGTTTTGGTAATTACTTCATCCAGGTTAAGAATACTGTTAGCCACCAGCACCAGGGCAGCAAAACGGGGATCCGTATCCGCCGTAAGTGCCTTGCACAGGGCCGGGTCTTTCTGATAGGTGGTGTGGGCCTGCCGGTACAGATCCAGCAGAACTTTGCGTTTTCCTGCCGAAAGGCTTCGGCCCGTAGCGGTCTTATACGCCATTTCAATGCTTTTTTCAGGAGTGCCGGCCGCCTGCACGCGCCGGGCCAGGTGGGCCGCCAGGTCTACAAAGGCCGAGTCGTTCAGGGTGACCAGCGCCTGAAGCGGGGTGTTGGTCCGGATTCTCCGCGACAGGCAGATATCCCGACCGGTGGCATCAAAGGTGACCATGGCCGGGTAAGGACTGGTTCGTTTCATAAAGGTGTATACCGCCCGGCGGTATTGCTGGCCGCCTTCCGACATCTTCCACCGGTCACTGTTGTAAGGACTGTTCCAGATACCTTCAGGCTGGTAGGGCATTACCGGCGGACCGTACATGCGGCTGTTCAGGGCACCGCTGACCGCCAGCGCCTGATCGCGGATCTGCTCGGCAGAGAGACGTACCCTTGGTCCCCGCACCAGGTAACGGTTAAAAGGATCTTTTTCCAGCTTTTCCGGGCCAACTTCCGAACTCTGGCGGTAGGTTTCCGAAAGAAGAATGGCCCGGATCAGTTTTTTCACCGACCAGCCGTATTCGTGCATAAATTGGTACGAAAGATAATCCAGCAGCTCACGGTTAACCGGTGCCGCCCCCTGGGAGCCGAAGTCTTCCAGTGTTTCTACCAGTCCCTGGCCAAAGATCTGTTCCCAGACCCGGTTCACCATCGTTCTTGCCACCAGCGGGTGCTCTTTGGAAGTCATCCACTGCGCCAGGCCCAGGCGGTTTTGAGGCTGGCCGGGCTTCAGAGCGCCTAACAAGACGGGTACACCGGGAGTAACTTCCCTGCCCGGGCTCAGCCAGCTCCCGCGCTCAAAGAGGTGGGTTTTCCGGGCAAAATCTTTGGGATTCTCTATCATTACCGGCGTCTGATCTACATTGGCATTCAGCAAATCCCTGAAAACAGCGGCATAATTCCGGCTTTCGGCATCATTTCCTTCCGGGAAACCCTCCGTAAAATACAGCCAGTCGAACGTCATACCGGTGGCATTCGGGTCTTTCAGCTTAGGGCTTTCATAAACGGCATACAGGTCATGCCGGCCTTCTGTTTTTTTCAGGGGGATTTCCTCCAATTTCCACCCCCGGGAATTATCCTTTACCTGCAGCTGCCCCACCACCGGGCCTCTCGGACTGTCGAGCCGAAGCTCCAGCCGACCATCGACAGGGTGTGAAAGACGGATCATCAACCTGTTTTTCCCGGAAAGATTCACATTCTGTAGCCGGGCAGAAGAACGGTTTCGCAGGGCCAGCCATTTGGTATCGGCCAGCTCGGCATTTACAAACTCATCAAACACAATGGAATTATACGAAGGCTGAAGCGTCTTCAGGAACATCATCAGCTCTTTCTGCTGCCGGGGGGATACTTTCTCCCTCAGCCAGCCGCCCAGCGCTGCCAGCTTCTGCTGCCCGGTGCTGTCGTAATGACGATAAACCGGGTAGTCGGCATACGTATCCTCGTCACGTGAATTATTGAAAAAGGCCATGAACTTAAAATATTCCTCATGCCTGAACTGATCATAGGGATGGCTGTGGCATTGCACACAGGCAAAGGTGGTGCTCATCAGGGTCTCCCACGTGGTATTCACCCGGTCAATCACCGCCTCGGTCCGGAACTCTTCGTTATTAGTGCCGCCTTCGTCATTGGTCATGGTATTGCGGTGAAAGGCCGTGGCAATGAGCTGGTCTTCGGTAGGATCCGGCAGCAGGTCACCGGCCAGCTGCTCGGTCAGGAAGCGGTCATACGGCATATCGGCATTAAAAGCCCGGATCAGCCAGTCGCGGTAACGCCAGATGCTCCGCCGGCCGTCTCTTTCATAGCCTTTGGTATCGGCATACCGGGCCAGGTCGAGCCACATGGAGGTCCATTTTTCTCCGTAGGACGGCAGCGTCAGAAGCTGGTCCACATAGGCGTTATAATCCTTATTTTTGGCATATGCTGCGCTCAAAGAATCCGGTGCCGGCAGGCCGGTAACGTCTAAGGCCGCCCGGCGCAGCAGCACCTCGTCAGGAGCCGGCTCTGAAGGCTTTAATCCCTGTTTTTGCGCCTCATGCAGAATGAACCGGTCGATATCCGTTTTGGCCCAGCTGCCTTTTACAGAGGGTACCGCCGGCTTTTTCACCGGTTCGTAGGCCCAGTGATTTCCCCATTCCGCGCCCTGGTCTATCCATTTTGTCAGCAGGCGGATCTCCTCCCCGCTCAGCGGGTCTTTCTGGTAAGGCATACGTTCTTCCGGGTCATGCAGTGTGAGCCGGCGGATAAATTCACTTTCGGAGGCCTTTCCCGGAACAATGCCGTATTTCCCAGACTTCCCTTTTCCCAAAGCTTCTTCGCGGTAAAGCAGGCTGTAATTACTCTGCATCTTTACGCCGCCGTGGCAGCTGATGCAGTGTTTGTTCAAAATGGGTTTGACCTGGGTGATATAATCGACCTTTTCTCCTGATCCGGTACATCCGGTCAGAAAAATACCTAAACTACAGAGGGCTGATATAATTAACTTCAGCAAGTTTGCTTTCATCAGGTTTGGGATCTTTTTGCGGAAATCGCAAAAATTTAATTTGTCTCTGAAAATTACAATTATTTATTCAATAAACAATAAAATAAGTCTTCTGGCATAACCCCTGACGAAGTAGATAAGGCTATATTTAGTCTTTGTGTTCCTGGTGAAAACATCTTAGTGTTCTTGGTGAAAAAATATATTGCACAAAGGACACAAAGTAAAAGGCACTAAGAACACAAAGATTGTTACTTTTCCTTCGTATTTTTATATCCAACCAATCTTTGTTATGCGATACCTCCCTATCCTCTTCCTGCTTCTTGCCGCCTGTCAGCCACGGGCCGAATACGATGTCCTGATTAAAAACGGTACCATTTATGACGGCGCTGGCGGAGAGCCTTTCACAGGAGACGTAGCCATTAACGGCGAAAAAATAGTATATACCGGCCCCACCCTGAAAAATGCCAGGGCTAAAACGGTAGTAGATGCCACAGGCAAAATGGTCTCACCGGGCTTTGTCAATATGCTGAGCTGGAGTAATGAAAGCCTCATCCAGGATGGCCGCGCACTGGGCGGAATAAAGCAGGGCGTAACCCTGGAGGTCATGGGGGAAGGCAATTCGATGGGACCACTCAGCGATGCCCAGAAAAAATACATGGAAGAAACCCAGGGCCGCATTAAGTACAAGATTACCTGGACCACTCTTGGCCAATACCTCGGATACCTGGAAAAGAAAGGGGTATCCACTAACGTCGCTTCCTTTGTAGGTGCTGAAACGGTCAGGACTCACGAGCTGGGGTTTGAAAACCGTAAACCCACTCCCGGGGAGCTGGAACGGATGCAAAACCTGGTGAAAGAGGCCATGCAGGAAGGAGCTATGGGCATTAGCTCAGCCCTGATCTATGCACCGGGCTCCTACGCCGATACAGAAGAATTAATTGCCCTGGCCAAAGCCGCCTCCTCTTACGGTGGTATGTATATTTCTCACCTGCGCAGCGAGGGCAACCGTATCGATGCAGCACTGAATGAGCTGATCAGCATTGCGCGGGAGGCAGAAATCCCGGCAGAGGTCTACCACCTCAAAATGGCCGGGAAAGACAACTGGCACAAGCTGGATGCCGTGCTGCAGAAAATAGACAGTGCCAATAAGGCCGGCCTGACCATCACCACCGATATGTATAACTACACCGCCGGCGCCACCGGGCTGGATGCCGCTATGCCCACCTGGGTGCAGGAGGGCGGACTGGCCGAATGGCGAAAAAGACTTTCAGACCCGGCCATCCGGAAAAAAGTGGGCCTGGAAATGCAAACCCCTCAGCCCGGATGGGAAAACCTTTGCCTGGCCGCCGGGCCCGACAAATCGCTGCTGATTGGTTTCAAGCAGGATTCCCTCAAAAAATACATCGGAAAAACCCTGACCGAAGTGGCGGCAATGCGGGGCAAGCCCTGGTATGAAACCGCCATGGACCTGGTCATCCAGGATAACTCGCGCGTGGGGGTGGTCTATTTTATGATGTCGGAAGAAAACGTAAAGCGACAGGTGGCACTGCCCTACATGACCTTTGGCTCAGACGCCTCCTCCATAGCACCCGAAGGGGTTTTCCTGGAATCAAACGTTCATCCGCGAGCCTACGGTAACTTCACCCGTCTGATGGAGAAATACGTCCGGGATGAAAAGGTGATCTCTTTGCAGGAGGCTGTATACAAGCTCACGGCCCTTCCCTGCGAGCGCCTGAAGATCACAGACCGCGGTCACCTGAAGGAGGGCTACTTCGCCGACGTCATCGTATTTGACCTCGCCAGAATGAAGGAAAACAGCACCTACGAGAAACCCCACCAGCTATCAGAAGGCATGGAGCAGGTATTTGTAAACGGAAAACAGGTGCTCAAAGACGGGGAACATACCGGGGCGTTTCCAGGGAAATTTGTGAAGGGGCCGGGAGCGGGGAAGTGAAAAGTTAAAAGCTAAAAGTTAAAAGTTAAAAGCTGCGGTACATTAGTATTTCATATAGAAAGAATGTACCGCAGCTTTTAACTTTTAGTTTTTCACTTTTAACTAGAAACACACTCCTTTGGTCTACACAGAGTCTCTCCTCAGACTAATGTTTACCCACGAATCAGAATGCGCCGTAGGCCCTATAGCCTGGTAGAAAACGAATGTTGACCCTACCCCTTATGCCCCGTTAGGGGCTACCTTTTTGTGACAAAATAATTTTGGGGCGTACCTACGGCACGCTTGGGGGACATTATCCAGCCATTTACGCTACCAAAAGGTTCTCCCTACGGGAGATATTCGCTTCGTGGGTAAACATTAGCCTAAACGGGAGACCCTGCCCGGATCAAAAGCCACCTGGTTAAAATCCTATGTAACTATGTGGTAAAAAATGACCGTTAAATAAGTTTCAGCTATTCTTTATTTGTTTATATCCTGCAAAAAATACTAGCTTTGTTACAGATAAATTAAAGGATATGAAAAGGTTAGGTCTATATATTGTATTAGCAGGCGTTATTTTCGGCTGTAAAGACACCTGGGAGCACCCGTGGCCCGATATTCCGGCAGAGCCACAGGAAGTACACCCGAAAATTGAGCACCCTCCCATCAGCTTCCCGGTCAGTGAGACCAAAGAGCCTTATTTTGAGCTTCAGGATGCGGGCTTTGAGGCACTCCTCATTATCCTGAGCATAGACAGTGATAACCAGATTAACGGCAAAGTAAGCCGGGAAGATTTAACAAAGTTGAAAGAATTTACTCACACTTCCCCGGTTTATCCTTTTCACCCTATTGTCAAAAAGCAAAAAACAGAATTTTTAGAACGCAATTATGGTGTGATACCTTCCATCGTCTCCTTTGATGACATCAGGTACATGGAAAACATAAAAACACTTGAAGTACATGCCGGAAAGAGTATTGATCTAAGCCATAATACATCGCTGGAAAGAATCTCCTGGATAAATCCGACTTTTGATACGCTTGACTTAAGAGGCCTCCAAAACCTGAAACATATGGAATTTATTAGCCAATATTACTATGGAGAAGGAAGCAAAAATACCGGAGAGGTTTTACTGGGTTCCAATTCATCACTGGAAGTCTTCAAATACTGGGGTGTCACTACCCAAATTGATCTCACCTCAGCAGTCAACCTTAAAACCCTGTATTTACAAGCAACGCAATATTCCGAACCTGTACTTGACTTATCTAAAAATGTAAACCTGGAAGAGGTAAGTATTTATGTTGGCAACTCACTAAACCCGATTAAAGTACTCATTTCCCCCGAAAGCAGGGCGCGCATGGACCGGCAGCCTGATAAATGGAAGAAATACGAGAAATTGGAGTGGGTTGTAAAGGAGTAGTCTTTAGAGAAACTGCCAGATCAACAGGACGGAAGCAGCCATTTCTTCTTCATCATCCCAAAAATTATTTAACCACATAGATACATAGATTTTTTACCTATGTATCTATGTGGTTAAAATAAAAACTTATATACCTCAGATGGTTACTTCGCGAAATTCACGCTCCGCATCTCCCTAATCACGCACACCTTAATCTGCCCCGGATACTGCATTTCTTTTTCTATCTTCTGGGAGATATTGAATGACATCATGTTTGCATCTTCATCCGAAACGTTCTCGGAATCCACGATCACCCGCAGCTCACGGCCGGCCTGGATGGCGTAACATTTCTCCACGCCTTTGAAGGAAAGTGCCAGGTCTTCGAGATCACGCAGACGACGGGCATATGATTCCATCATTTCGCGCCGGGCACCCGGTCTCGAGCCCGATATGGCATCACATACCTGCACAATCGGCGAGATCAGCGAGGTCATTTCGATCTCATCGTGGTGAGCACCGATGGCGTTACACACTTCCGGGTTTTCCTTGTATTTCTTGGCCAGCTCCATGCCCAGCAATGCGTGAGGCAGGTCAGACTCTTCGTTATTCACTTTACCGATATCGTGCAGAAGTCCGGCCCGTTTAGCCAGCTTCACATTCAGCCCCATTTCCGAGGCCATGGCGGCACAAAGCTTGGCCACCTCGCGTGAGTGCTGCAGCAGGTTTTGTCCGTAGGAAGAACGGAAACGCATCCGGCCCACCATCTTGATCAGCTCGGGATGCAGGCCGTGAATACCCAGGTCAATCACCGTACGTTCACCGATCTCGATGATCTCGTTATCGATATCCTTACGGGTCTTGTTCACCACCTCTTCAATACGCGCCGGGTGAATCCGTCCGTCCTGCACCAGGCGGTGCATGGAGAGCCGGGCTACCTCCCTTCTCACGGGGTCAAAGCTGGAAATCACAATGGCTTCCGGGGTATCATCCACAATCACCTCCACACCGGTAGCGGCTTCGAGGGCTCGGATGTTCCGGCCTTCGCGACCGATGATCTTGCCTTTGATTTCATCACTTTCAATGTTGAAAACCGACACACAGTTCTCAATGGCCTGCTCGGCCGCGGTACGCTGTATGGTCTCAATAACGATTTTCTTAGCTTCTTTGGTGGCCGAGAGCTTGGCCTCTTCCATGGTTTGCTTGATGTAACTGGAAGCCTTGGTTTCCGCTTCCTGCTTCAGCGCTTCCACCAGTTCTTTCTTGGCCTGCTCGGCAGTAAGATTGGCTATTTTTTCCAGCTGAACCACCTGCTGCTGGTGCATTTTCTCGGCTTCCTCCCGTTTTTTGGAGGCCAGGTCGATCTGCTCATTCAGCTTGCTGGTCTTGTTGGCCAGCTCATTTTCCAGTCGCTTATTCTGCTCGATCTGCTGGGCAGCCTGTTGCTGCATCTGCTTCACTTTCTGTTCGTTCTGGACAATCTGGTTTTTGCGGTTGTTCGACTCCTCGTCGAAACTGGCTTTGAGCTTCAGGAAATGCTCTTTAGCTTCCAGCATCTTGTCTTTTTTAATGCTTTCAGCGGTGTGGTTGGCATTTCTTACGATCTCATCGGCTTTCTTTCTGGCATCTTCTTCGAAGTTGGCAACATTCTTTTTCATCAGGCTATTGCCCAAAAAGTACCCCAGGGCCAGACCTGCGAGTAGCGTTATTGCTACGATTAAATAAACAGACATTATAAATTTCTTTTAATGATTAAAAAATGAAACATCCTGTTTCACTTGATATCAAAAAAGAAGATTTTAGATTTGGAGAAAATCAATCCGGCAAACTGCTTTTTATTAAATCCAACCGCTGATCCACCTCGTTTTTCAGCTTGCTATAGCGGTCATCTACCTTTAAGGCATCTACCAGTGCTTCTACGGCCAGTACCGCCAAAAGCTGATTCAGGTTTGCCGAAGCGGAGTATTTATTCTTCAATACAGCCAACCGCTCAGTTAACATATCACGTGCTTCTACATAAAAGGCTTCATCCTCTTTGGGTACGAGGAAGGGGATCTTTTCACCGCTCAGGTTAAAAATAACCTTCTCCTTTTCTGCACTCACAAGCCGGTTATATTATTTTGACAATTGATTAATACAAATATCTATTTCTTCAATCAGTGTATCCAGGAAATCTCTCAGATTTACGGTTTCCACTGATCCTTTTTCTTCAATATCGGTTACAATTTTAACAAAATTATTTCGTATTTTAAAGTTTTCGGGAACTAAAATACTTTGTTCGTTCATCTGCGCTTCCAGCTGGCTCACCTTTTCCTTCAGCAGCTTATTACTCTGAATCAGGCGGTCAATCCGGTTCCGATAATTGGTAATATCATATTTCAGGCCCTCTATTACCGCCTTCTGGCTTCTTACCTGGCTCTTTAAAAGCAAAAACTGTCCCTGTACTTCCTCAAACTTGGAAAGTAAAAAACCGTTTTCTTTTAAAAAGTTATCGTCCTGCATTATTTCCGGATTAAAGCTCCTGCTTCTTTTTCAAAAACATCCATCAGCCGCTGCATGGTCCGGTCAATCTGCTGGTCATTCAGTGTCTTTTCCGTGTCCTGCAGGATAAAGCTCACGGAATACGATTTACGGTCGCTTTCCAGCTTATCGCCCTTATATACATCAAAGATATTCACGTTTTTCAGCAGCTTTTTCTCCGTTTGATACGCCAGCTTACGAATGGTATCAAATTTCACTTCGTCAGGAAGCACCAGTGAAAGGTCTCTTCTTACTTCCGGGAATTTCGGAATCTCCACGTATTTGAAATCGGGAGAATACAGCTGAAGCAGTAAATCCCAGTCGAACTCGGCATAATAAGCCTCCTGCTTCATATCGGCCTTTTTCAGGAGGTCAGCGCTCACCGGGCCAAATTTTACCAGCACCTTATTCCGTACCAGGTATTCCAGTCCATAGGCAAAATAAGGCGAAGAAGCCTCGTTGTTCTCCGCCTGACCCACCTTCATCAGGCTCAGCACCTGGTGAACAGACTGGTGAATATGCCGGTAGCCGGTGTTTTCCGCTTTTTCAGCCCACGACTCCGCCGAGGTTTTACCTGTCAGCAGCAGGCTCAGCACCTTCCGTTCTTTCACCTTCGTGCGGCCTTCGGCATTGACCGAACGCGAGTACACCCGACCAAACTCAAACAACTTCAGGTCGCGGTTCCGGCGGTTAATGTTATATACGGCCGCATTCAGGGCCGAAAACAGGAGCGACTGCCGCATTTCGGACAACTCTTCACTTAACGGGTTCAGAAGCTTCACCGCGGTGTCCGGGTTGCCCGTCCACTCGTTCTCTTTCGGACTCACGATAGACAGGCTCTGGATCTCATTAAAACCCCGTGCCGCCAGCGCCTCCGATACCCGTACCCGTAACGACTCCTCTTCTTTTACCGGGAAATCTGACAGGAAATCAGAACGCAGATTGTCCGACAGCTCTACATTGTCAAACCCGTATATCCGGAGAATTTCCTCCACAATATCCGCTTCCCGGGTCACATCTACCCGGTAGGGCGGTACTGAAACTTTCAGAATGCCGTTTTCCGAACCCGTCACCCGGATATCCAGGCTCTGCAGAATAGAAGTGATTTTCTCTTCTCCGAGCGACTTCCCGATGAGCCGGTCGATATTCCGGATTTTTACTTCAAACGCAAAATCCGCTACCGGTGAAGGGTAATTGTCGAAAATCCGGTCTACAGGCGTACCACCCGCCAGCTCCTGCACCAGCAGGGCCGCAAAACGAATGGCAAAAGGAGGCATGTTCGGATCCGTACCTCTTTCGTAACGGAAGGAGGCATCGGTTTTCAGGCCAAAATGCGATGAAGTACGACGGATATGTGCCGGATCAAAATAAGCCACCTCCAGGAAGATATTCCAGGTAGAATCTTTCACTCCGGAAACATTTCCGCCGAAAACACCGGCAATAGCCATCGGTCCCTCTGCATCACAGATGGCCAGGTCATTTCCTGTAAATTTCCGTTTTATACCGTCTAAGGTTTCCAGTTCGGTGCCCTGGACCGGTTTTTTCACCACCACCCGGCTCCCGCGAATCTCATCGGCATCAAAAATGTGCATAGGCTGCCCCAGGAAATGGCACACATAATTAGTAATGTCCACAATGTTATTGATGGGATTCATGCCCAGGGTTCTCAGGAAAGTTTTCAGCCAGTCGGGCGACTCCTTCACTTCTACTCCGCGAATTTCCAGCCCGCAGAACCGCGGACACGCGTCTGTGGCCTCCACGCTCAGGTCGATGGTGGCTTTCTCTGTTCCGGCCGCAAAACCGCTCACTTCCGGCAGGTTCAGCGGCAAACCGGTCACCGCCTTAATATCCCGCGCCACCCCGTAATGCGAAGCCGCATCGGCCCGGTTAGGAGTGAGCCCGATCTCAAACACGTAGTCGGCTTCCAGGTTAAAGTACCGGGATACCGGTGTACCCAAAGGCAGCTCCGTATCCAGGATCAACAGGCCTTCATGCGATTTCCCCAGGCCTATTTCGTCTTCGGCACACAGCATACCGTTTGATACGGCTCCACGGATCTTTGATTTTTTGATGGTAAAGGGTTCGCCCTCTACCGGGTAGAGCGTGGTGCCCGGCTGTGCTACGATCACCTTTTGCCCTGCCGCTACATTGGGCGCGCCGCACACAATATCCAACAGCTCTTCCCCGCCTACATCTACGGTGGTCACCTTCAGCTTATCGGCATCGGGGTGTTTCTCACAGGTCACTACCCGGCCAATGACCAGGCCTTCCAGCCCGCCTTTTACGGCCTCTGCCTTTTCTATTCCTTCTACTTCCAGACCTGTAGAAGTCAGCAATACGCCCAACTCTTCAGGAGTGTGCGTAAAATCAATGAACTTCTTCAGGTTTTTATACGAAATTTTCATATATACAATTAGCTGTGAGCTATGAGCGGTGAGCTATGAGCCAGCCTGATAAAAGGACTGGTACTGATAGCTTCTAACTGATAGCCGGTAAAAATTTCACAAAGATACGTGTATGTGCGAAAAATGTGTGTCTGAAGGCGGTGAAAGTATTATTTTAAACTGCCGTGCCCTTCGACAAGCGATAAAAAAACTTCCGCACCTCACTCGCCACCAGCGGCAGCACCCCCAGCCCCGCCACGATCAGCCAGTCCTCCCCGTTAATCATTCGTAAGCGGAAAGCTTCCCGCAGGAAAGGAACAAAAATCACCACCAGCTGCAGCCCGAAACCAATCACAATAGCCCACACCAGGTAGCGGTTGGAGAAAAGCCCTGTTTTGAAAACCGAAAGATGCTCGTGCTTGAAGCTCAGGGAATAGATCAGCTGGCAGGCAATGAGCGTGAGGAAGGCCATGGTACGGGCATACTCGTGCACTTCGGCAGAAACCCCGGAGCTGAACGGACTGAACCCGAGGCGGTCATAACCCAGCCAGAAGGCCGTTATGGTCAGAAGGCCGATCAGCGTACCGGTAAACAGTACTTTCTTTCCGGCCCCGTGCGAGAAAAAGTTTTCGCCGGCCGACCGGGGCGTTTCCCGCATCACATCCGGGTTCCCCGGGTCCATCCCCAGGGCTATGGCCGGCAGAGAGTCAGTGACCAGGTTAATCCATAACAGCTGGGTAGCAATTAAGGGCACCGGCATTCCGGCCACAATGGCCACCAACATGGCTACCACTTCACCCACATTGCTGGCCAGCAGGAACACCACTGATTTTTTAATATTGTTATAGATATTCCTCCCCTGCTCTATGGCGCGGATGATGGTGGCAAAATTATCGTCGGCCAGGATCATGTCTGCGGCATTCTTGGCTACGTCGGTACCGGTGATGCCCATGGCTACCCCGATGTCGGCCGCACTCAGGGAGGGGGCATCATTCACCCCGTCACCGGTCATGGAAACGATATTTCCTTTGGCTTTCAGGGCTTTTACAATATTCACCTTGTGCTCCGGCGAGACCCTTGCAAAAACCCGGTAGTCTGAAATCCGGTTTTCCAGCTCCTCTTCGGACATAGCATCCAGGTCGGTGCCGGTAACCGCCTGCGAAATATCTTCTGCAATGCCCAGCTCGCGGGCAATGGCAATAGCCGTGTTTTTATGGTCTCCCGTGATCATAACGGTAGAGATGCCGGCCTCGCGGGCTACCCGGATAGAAGGTTTTACCTCATCACGCGGCGGATCCATCATTCCCACTATACCGATCATGGCCAGGTTTTCTTCCATCTGATCCGGGGGAATGCGATGGTCTGAAATTTTATACGCTACCGCCAGTGTTCTGAGCGCTGCCCCTGACATTTCTTCTACCGCCTGAAACAAAAGGTGCTTGTGGGTATCGGTGAGGGGAATAAGGCCGCCGTGCTCTGCCACGTACCTGCATTTCAGGATAAGATTATCTACCGCCCCTTTGGTGTAAACCACATACCCACCGTCTTTCTCATGTAGGGTAGACATCATTTTCCGGTCGGAATCAAATGCCCGTTCATCCACACGAGGTTGAGCCGCTTTAAGCGCCTCCCTTTGAATACCCAGCTCGTCCGCCAGGTGTAGAAGCGCAATTTCCGTGGGATCACCCGTACTTTCGCCCTGAGCGGTCAGGGAGGCATCAGATGCCAGGGTCATGGCTTCCGCCAGCAGTGTTTCTTCCTCAACAGGCCCCCTCCCTTCTTCTACTTTCTGCTTACCTGTGCTGAACGTAAACATTTCCTTTACGGTCATCTTATTCCGCGTAAGCGTTCCGGTCTTGTCGGAGCATACAATATTCACCGAGCCCAGGGTCTCTACCGCGGGCAGCTTCCGGATAATGGCGTTTTGTTTCGCCATTTGCGTCACCCCTATGGAAAGCACAATGGCCACTATGGCCGCCAGTCCTTCCGGGATGGAGGCTACGGCCAGCGAAACCGCCGTCAGAAACATTTCTGTCAGATCTCTTCCCTGGAACCAGGAGATCACAAAAATGACCACACATACCACTACGGCCGCCTGGCCCAACGTTTTCCCCAGTTGGCTCAAACGTTTTTCCAGAGGAGTTTCCGTAGATTCATTCCCTGTGAGGTAATCGGCTATTTTCCCCACTTCAGTAGTGTTCCCGGTACCGGTAACAATGCCCATCCCTCTTCCGTAGGTAACCAGGGTAGACATATAAGCCATGTTGGCCCGGTCGCCCAGCGGGATGCTTTCACCGGTAAATACGGTTTCTGCATCCTTCACGGCCGCCACTGACTCGCCCGTCAGGGCCGATTCGTCAATCTGGAGATTGGCACTTTCCGTTAACCGCAGATCGGCCGGAACATAGCGGCCCGCATCCAGCACCACCAGGTCGCCGGGCACCACTTCTTCCGAGTTGATCTCCCTCAGCTGCCCGTCACGCTTCACTACCGCCCTCGGGGTTCCCAGCTTACGGAGAGCCTCAATGGAGTTGCCCGCCCGGATCTCCTGCACCACACCCAAAACCGCATTGATGCAGATCACCGCCAGGATAATGATTCCGTCAATATACTCACCCATGAGCAGGGTGATCACCACTGCCGCCAGAAGCACATAAATCAGGGCATCATTCAGCTGCCCCATCAGCATCCGGAGCACCGACTTGCGCGGGGCGGTCCGGAGCCGGTTTTCGCCGTGCTCGTTCAACAAACTCCGCGCCCTTTCCTCCGACAGCCCCTTCTCCGGATGGGTTTGATACGCTTCTACTACCTGTTCAACCGAACGGGAATAGGCCGGATCAGAATGTTGTTCCATTACATTTACTTTCATTTTATTTCAGCCTCATGCCTGACACATGGATTATTCTGAGAAAAAGAGATATGCCATTTATGCATTACTTTTCAAATCCTGCCTGCAAAAATACACAAAATAAAAAGCATATCTCCTGATCTTTCAGGCAGTCCTGATCTTATATCTATTAAAAAAAAGATCAAAGGCTTGTTCTTTTACGAAATTTTCGTAGATTTACGAAAAAATAGTAAAAGCTTTGGAGAAACTAACGGTACAGGAAGAAGAAGCCATGCGGGCCATCTGGAAGCTGAATGGCGGTTTTGTTAAGGATATCCTGGAAGAAATGAATTCCGATATGCCTTATACTACCCTGGCCTCCACCATCAAAAACCTGGAGAAAAAAGGCTATGTACGGCACGAGCGGCACGCCAACGCCAACAAGTACCTCCCGAACATCTCCCAAACCGACTATAAGCGCGGCTTCATGAGCAGTTTTGTGGGCGAGTACTTCGGCAATTCGTATAAAGAGATGGTCAGCTTTTTTGCGGAAGAGCAAAAGCTGAAACCTGAAGAACTGGAAGAGATATTAAAAATGATCAATAAAGGATGAACACGTTCTGGACCACCCTCCTCGAAATCAACCTCATTCTCAGCATTACTTACCTGGGATACCGGGCGCTGCTTAAAAACCTGACGTTTTTCAGATGGACCCGCGTCTATCTCCTGGGAGGAATGCTGCTGGGGCTCCTGTACCCCTTTCTTAAAACGCAACAGGTAGTGCGTACACCGGCCGAAGGCGTAACCATCGCCCTTCCCGATATCTCACAGGTGGCTCAGACCCCGGCTTTTGATTATAATCAATGGGCGATCTATGCCCTTACTGTCCTGTTTGCAGGGCTGGGAGTGCGTTTCCTGGTTCGTTTTTTCAGTCTTGGCAAAATCCACTTTGCCTCGGATAAAGCGGAGTTTAACGGTCTGGAGTTCCGAAATACCCGCCGGCAGCTTAACCCTTTTTCGTTCTGGAAATGGATTTATATTCACCGCAGCTCTCATTCCGACTTCGAAATGAAGCAAATCATTGCGCATGAGCATATTCACACCCGGCAGCGGCACACTTTTGATGTTTTAATAGCTGAAATATGTACCATCATCTGCTGGTATAACCCCCTGGTGAAGCTCCTGTCAAAAGCGGTAAAAGATAACCTCGAATTCCTGGTGGATGCCGAAGTGCTGCATTCCGGGATCGATAAAGTCTCCTATCAGCACAGCCTGGTAGGTATCTCCCTGAGCGGGTTCCCCCAGCCCCGCCACGGAAACCAGTTTGCATTCAAAACCTTAAAAAGAAGAATATATATGATGAACAAAAATCAATCTCCCAAATCCCGGTTAATCGCCTATATGCTGATGACCCCGCTGGTGCTGGCATTTGCCGGTTTACTCACTTTCTCTTGTCAGAAAGAATCGCTTGACACCATGGCCAAAGCCAAAGAAAGTGAGGGAATAGCCTTTACTGCCGGCAATGTGAAAGAGCAGCCCGCAACAGAAAAAGCACTAAAGACTACCGGGGCAGTCCAGGGAATCAGCTTCGAAGCAAAAAGCGTAGAAGGCGATGATCAGGGTAACTTGAGGTTAAATGAACCTATCGTCCTGAAAGGAGCCTCCTCTTCTTCTGAAAGCCCTCTTTTGATTTTAGACGGAGAACCTATAGACGATAATACTCTTAAACATATATCCCCTAATTCCATTGAATCTATTCATGTTCTGAAAAATGCATCAGCTACGGCTCTGTACGGAGAAAAAGCCAAAAACGGAGTAATCCTGATCACTACCAAAACCGGTCATAAAGGTTCTCGACAATAACGGCCCGTTGGTCGAAAAAAATAACTGCGTAAAAGACTTTTCATTAAATTAGGGTTTTTAAAACCCAATGATAATGAGAGTTTTTTACGCTTTTTTGTTTTTTACCTTGCTTGCAGCAGAAGCTTCTGCGCAGAAAAAGCCCCTGGATCACAGCGTTTACGACGGCTGGCAGTCCCTGGGTAACACCTCCCTCTCCAAAAAAGGAGACAAAATAGGATATACGGTTTCTCCCCAGGAAGGAGACAGCGAATTTTTTCTTAAAACCGGTAAGAATGAGACCCTGCTGACCCTGCCGCGGGCTACCGGACCAAAGCTCAGCTTTGATGAAAAGCATTTTGTCAGCCTGATCTCACCTTTGTACCAGGATACACGTAAGGCAAAGATCGATAAGAAGAAAAAGGAAGACATGCCGAAAGACTCTTTGGCCATTTATTCTTTTGCCACAAAATCCTGGATAAAACTACCGAATGTAAAGTCTTTCCAACTGGCCGAGGAAGACGGGCGCCACCTGGTTTATCTCTATGACGAAATTCCGGAGAAAAAAGCAAAGAAAGACAGCACGGCCAAAGCAGCAACTGACTCTTCAAAAGTAAAAGCTGAAAAACCTAAAAAGCCGGTTACTAACCTGGCTGTTTATCTCCTGGGTACCGGAAAAGATACGCTGTTTACCAACGTGGAGTCATATGACATCGATAAAAAAGGGAATTACGTGGTATTTACCCGCAAGCCGGAAGAAAAAGACAGCCTGGGCATTACCGGTGGAGTATTCCGCTATCACATCCCGAACAGGCAGCTTGCACACCTGATCTCCGGGAAAGGAACTTTCAAAAGCTTCACTTTTGATGAAACCGGTGAAAAGCTGGTCTTCCTGGCCGACAGATCACCGGAGAAAGCACTTCAGAAAGATTTCAGCATCTACTATCATACCGGCACCAGCACGGACTCAGCGAAAGTGCTGGTATCTGCTTATTCTCCCGGCGTTCCGCAAAAATGGTATGTCAGCGGGGAAGGCAGCCTCCGGTTCAGTAAAAACGGCGAAAAGCTCTACATGGGCCTGGCTCCTGTCCCTCCCGTGAAAGACACAACCCTGGTAGAGTTTGAACATGCCAGGGTAGACATCTGGCACTGGAAAGACGACTACCTGCAGCCTCAGCAGCTGGTGAACCTGCGCAGAGAGCAGAACCGTACTTACCTGGCCGTGATGCACATGAATACTCCCGGCAGGGTGATTCCGCTGGCAGACGAACAGCTACCGGACACCCGTACTACGGAAGATGCCGATAATGAATTTGTACTGGCCACTACCGATGTGGGAAGAAGGATAGAGACCCAGTGGCAAACTGGCAGCTTTCAGGATGTGTATGCCGTTTCTACCACAGACGGCTCGCGAAAACCCGTTATCAAAAATATCCGCGGCAATGTAACTCTTTCTCCGGAAGGAAAATATATACTTTGGTACAACCGCGAAGATCAGAGCTGGTATGCCCATAACATCACGGCAGGCACCACCGTGCAGCTGAACAAAGACCTCCCGGTTTCTTTTGCCGATGAAGACAATGACTCTCCTGATACGCCGGGTGCTTACGGCTACGCCGGCTGGACAGCCGGAGATGAAAAAATATGGTTGTATGACAAATACGATATCTGGTCGGTTAAAACAGACGGCTCACAGGCCGTGAAGCTGACCTCCGGCCGGGAAAACCGGATCACCTACCGCTATGACGACTGGAAAGAGCGGAAATCGCGTTTCTCCCCTACCGTTCTGGAGGAAAAAACACCGTTTATACTGAGTGCTTTCAACCACGCTACTAAGGAGAACGGGTTCTACCGGATGACTCTGCAAACCGGCAAAAAAGCACCGAAAGAGCCTTTCAAAGAGATTGTTTGGGCTAAAAATTACTACGGGCAGATCAAAGAAGCCAAAGACGGCGGCGCCTATATTTATACCAAAGAGCGATACGAGCAGTCACCCGACCTGTACTTCAGCAAAGACTTTGTCACCGAAACCCGGCTCTCTTCCACCAACCCGCAGCAGAACGGGTACAACTGGGGTACCGCCGAGCTCTTCCAATGGACCACCCCTAACGGCCACGCGGCCCAGGGAATCCTGTATAAGCCGGAAGACTTTGATCCCAACAAAACTTACCCCATTATTGCTTATTTCTATGAAAAGCTGTCAGACGGACTTTACCGTTACCAGCCGCCGGCCCCTACCCCGTCACGGCTGAACATCCCGTATTTTGTCAGTAACGGGTATGTAGTACTGGCTCCGGACATTGTCTATACCATCGGCTACCCCGGGAAATCAGCCGAGGAGTATGTCAACTCGGGTATGGCCCAGCTGAAAAAGAACAAATGGGCCGGAAAAATGGCCATTCAGGGCCAGAGCTGGGGTGGTTACCAGGTAGCACACCTGATCACCGTCACCGATATGTACGATGCTGCCTGGTCAGGTGCCCCCGTAGTGAATATGACCTCTGCCTATGGGGGAATCCGCTGGGGCAGCGGTATGAACCGCCAGTTCCAGTACGAAAGAACCCAGAGCCGCATAGGTGCCACCCTCTGGGAAAAACCCGGGCTCTATATCGAAAACTCTCCCTTATTCCGTATGCCGAATGTAAAAACACCGGTGGTGATTATGCACAATGACCAGGATGGCGCTGTACCCTGGTACCAGGGAATAGAAATGTTCACGGCCCTGAGAAGGCTGCAAAAGCCGGTATGGATGCTGAACTATAATGGTGACGACCATAACCTGGTGCAACGGCAAAACCGGAAAGACATCCAGCGCCGTCAGCAGCAGTTCTTTGATCACTTTCTGAAAGGAAAACCGGCCGCACCCTGGATAGAAAAAGGTGTTCCGGCCACATTGAAGGGGATTGACTGGGGATTTGGAGATTGAGTGAACAGGAAATATAAAAGGTGCCTGAACAGTAGTTGGTCTACTTTTCAGGCACCTTCTTATACCGCCGCTTTACTTAGCGAGAACTTTAACCAGACGATCGTATATCCCGGTATTGGGATACATCCCCCGGAAATCCAGCGAGTGTGGTCCGTACGCAAATACCGGCACCATCACGCCGGTATGATCAGATGTGCTGAACTGTCCGTCTACATATCCCTTCCTGGTATCTCCGTCAAGCAGGGTAAGTCCACCCGTTTCATGATCGGCCGTAACAATGACCAGCGTCTCGCCGTTTGCGTCGGCGAAACGTAAAGCCTCCCCTACCAGCTGATCAAAATCGAGCATTTCAGTAACTACATACGGCAGATCATTGGCGTGCCCGCCATAATCAATCTGAGCCCCCTCGGCCATCAGGAAAAACCCGTGTTCACTGTCTTTCAGCTCATTTACCGTTTTCCGGAAAGCTTCGGTCAGGAAACGCCCCCTTCCGTTTAATACAGACCCCGTTTTATCCTGGTTGAGCAACACAAACGGGGTTTTCAATAAGGGCAGATCTGACCACTGCGTTGAAAAACCGTACCCCTTTTTCTTCAGCTCTTCGGCTGTTCCGGTTTCAAGAAACCACTTTTCACCGCCGCCGATCAGGATGTCTGACGGTTGATCCAGGAAATCACGGGCAATCTCCCGGCTCATCCCCCTGTCAGGCTGGTGAGCATAAAAGGCCGCCGGCGTGGCATCGGTGATATCACCGCACGAGATCAGGGCGGTTTTCATTCCACGCCTGCGTAAAGTGGTCGCTATTGATTCCAGCGGCCGATCTGCAGAATCTACACCTATGGCCCGGTTATGTGTTTTACTACCCGTAGCAATAGCGGTACCGCCCGCTGCTGAATCGGTAATGTAATTATCAGTAGCCTCCGTGGCAGAGAGTCCGATATTACGTATATTTCCCAGGTTTAGCATACCCCTGTTAGCGGTGAGGCCGGCCTGGACCTGAGTGAGTCCCATGCCATCGCCAATCAGCAGTATAATATTTTTTACCCGGCCGTACGTATCGTTGTTCCGGTAAGCAGGTAAATACACTTCATGGAACTCTGTATTCTGAAATTCATCTGATTTTCGTCTCCCGAGGTATCGTCCCAGGTCCTGAACCTTGTCTGTATTAACATAATCCACCCCCAGGTTCATCATAAATTTCCAGGCGTTCGGAGTATCAGGAGTGGCCCAGAAACGCAGGGGTTTATTCAATGCATGAACCCGGTGTACAATCCCGGCGAGCACTTGTCTTTCCTTTTCTACAGGTATTCCTTTACCGTTCCAAAGGCTATAGTTCCGGAACGACTGGCTGATCAGGCCTACTTTCCTGAGCTGTACCGGTGTGTAATCTATTTCCGGTCTTCCGTCAAAGAAAATATACCCGGGATAATTACTGAATTCTTCCGGTTTCGGGGTACTGCCCGAAATAACCACCTTTACGGTTCCCCGGGGATAGAGAAACTCCTGGTAAGGGTCCAATCGCTTTACAAGTGCAGGCAAAGTGGCTGCATAATCGGTTTTAAGGTCAATCAGCAGCTGCAGCTGCCTGCTTTTGTCGGCGTAAATACTTCCGTTGTTTTTACGGCATACCTCCAGAACAGGGTGCAGGTATAAGGCTTCAAAGGTTCGGCCCGATTCTATTTCCCCGTATTCATGCGCTACAAAAAGGGAATCGTTTCTCAGGAATACATCCGCTTCCACCGACCCGAAGCCCTGCTCATATGCCAGTCTGAAGGGAGAAATCTGCAGATAGTCATTGTGCGAGTGAGCGTTCGAGGGGGTATACTGCGCTTTTGCCCACCAGGACAAAAAGCAGAGAAACAAAACAAGCAACTTTTTCATATCACTATTTATTAAATTCAGGTTTCTTCCTGTTTACAACACTTACCAGCCGGGTGTTTGTTTGTAAATACCCCCTGACCGGGCTATTTCATCAGGACTGATCGGCCATGCCATATGCCTGGCCGGGCTGAAAGATCTTGCCGGCCAGACCACCTCCAAGGTGTACGGAGAAGACGGGTCGGTTTTGTTAGCATGAATCCGCCCGTGTAACGGCATATTGATTTTGTCGAAGTCTCCCCAGCGCTTAAGATCTGCCAGACGGTCTGTCCATTCACAGGCCAGCTCCACCCGTCTTTCGTGCTTCAGATCAGCTAACGAAGGACTAGTTAACGGGGCGAGGCCCACTCTGGCCCGGATCTCGTTTAACGGGGCCGTTGCCTCCGCTGCCCGGCCCAGCTGAATAAGTGCTTCTGCTTTAAAAAGAAGAATTTCTGCATACCGGAGCAGTGAAAGGTTCAGGCGGGTAGTAGGGTAGTCGCCGTTCTGGTTAATCATGGTATTACTTCCTGCATTTTCATCCGTACCGTATGAATAGGGATCCATGTATTTATTGATCTGGAAGCCTGACAGGCTGTTGGTTGAAAAATAGCTCCGTTCTTTTCCGAAGTAGGTGAATTTATCTCCAAACTTAAGAATGGTTGCTTCACGTCTCGGGTCATTTGACTCATATTCCCGGTACAGCTCTTCTGTAGGATGAAAGTACCCCCAGCCGTTATAAATACCCCAGCCTTTATTTTCCAGGATCACCCCCGGAAACTCCGATCCCCCCTGAACTCCGGAGGTAACTGACCAGATGTATTCCGGGCTCCAGTTATTCTCTACTTTAAACACCGCCCTGTAATTCTCATATCCGTTACTTTTACCGGTAATAAGTGCTCTTTTTCCCTCATTTTTGATTCTGTCTGCTAAATCCGGGATCAATGCCCACTTGGCCGGTTCATATTGTGCCCAGTAAGCATACGTTTTCACCATATACCCCCACGCAGCTGCTTTATGGGCACGCCCTCTGTCTGCATCGGTATAAGACTCAAAGTAGGGCAGCAAATCTGCTGCTTTCTCCAGGTCGCTGATGATTTGCTGGTAATTAGCCATTACAGAAGGTAGCTGTGGAGAGATTCTCTTCCCGTATTCTTCATTCTCAGGACCGTCAAAAGCCACGCCCAGATCCTTATGGCCCCATAAATAGGCCACCCAGAAGTGTGCAAATGCCCTTAAGAAATAGGCTTCTCCCAGCGCCCGGTTTTTAACGGCCTCCGATACATTTTGTGCAGAGGGAACACCTTCAATTACCTGGTTTGCCTTATTCATCATCCAGTACAGGTCATTATAACCGCCTGTCATTCCACCCTCGCGGCCGGTTACGTTAAAATTCTTGATGTTATCACTCTCGGCTCTTACGCGCCCGGTAATCAGATCATCACTGGCATTCTGCATCCAGAAAAGGTTTCTCCCCCAGGTAGATTCATACCGCATGGGTACATATATCGCGGCAACCGCTTTCTGGACATCTTCTTCACTTTTCCAGAAAAATGCCGTTGTAGGCTCTCCGTTGGGCTTTGTATCCACCCAGGTTTCCGAACACCCCGTGGTAAAGAACGCCAGGGTAGCCATTGCTATTATTGAAAATAGGATATGTTTCATGATCTTATCTATATAAATAATTAAAACTTCAGCTTAACCCCTACCGAATAAACCCTGGATACGGGGTACTGCCCGCCGTCCAGTCCTATCCCTCCTACCTCCGGATCCATTCCCGAATACCGGGTAAATGTCAGCAGGTTATCCGCACTTGTATATACCCGAAGAGCCATATCCTGCGGAAGCTTGCCGAAAGTATAACCCAAAGTCAGGTTTTTCAGCCGAACGTAATTACCGTTCTCCAGGTACCAGTCTGAGTTAGTAGAGAAGTTACCGTTCGGATCACTGGCGCTGATCCTGGGAATATCGGAGTTACGGTTAGTTTCCGACCAGGCATCCAGGATTTTATCCCAACGGTTATAGCCCTGCTCGGCACCGTTCAGCGTAGACTGCTTGAAGGCGTGGAATAATTTTACTCCGCCTACCCCCTGGAAGAATAAGCTCATATCAAAGTTTTTCCAGGCCAGGTTGGTATTAAAGCCGAAGGTAATCTTAGGAAAAGCACTACCCATAAAAACCCGGTCACCGTCATCTATTTTACCGTCACCGTTCTGGTCTGCAAACTTTAGATCACCTGCCCTGGCATTAGGCTGAATACGCTGTCCGGAGGTGTTTACATAGGCTGCTGCCTCTTCGTCTGACTGGAAAATCCCTTCGTTTTTGATCAGCCAGAAAGAATAGTAGGGCTGTCCTACCACAGAGCGGTAAGGCGACAGGATGCCCCTCCAGTTATTGGAATGCGCCCAGAAAGAATCCGGGTTTTCATCAATATACTCTACCCGGTTTTTCAACGTGGCAAAATTTCCACCGATTTCATAACCTAGGTGCCCGACCTTGTCGCTCCAGCTGGCGGCAAATTCAAAACCGGTATTCCTGATCTTGCCCTCGTTAATCAGCGGGGCCCCGTACCCCTGGGTGTTGGGCCAGTTACTGTCCTGCTGCTTAATCAGGTCATACGTCAGCTTATCAAAATAATCAGCAGTCAGGGTTAAACGGTTATTTAAAACGGCAAGATCAAGTCCGTAGTTGGTTTGCTGAGAAGTTTCCCATGACAATTCCGGGTTAAACCGGCTATTGATATACATGGCATTCGACAGCGGAGCTCCCTCTCCTACCTGGTAGGTATGATTAGTAGATAACCTGGGGTATCCGTAATAAGTGCTTATTGAACCTATATTACCTATTCTTCCCCAGCTTACGCGCAGTTTAAGAAGGTCTATGCCCGCTACATTAAAAAACGGTTCGGAGCTTACTTTCCATGCACCGGTAACCCCGGGGAATCCCTGCCCCCTGTAGCCTTCTGCCAGGCGGCCGGCTATGTCATACCGATAGCTACCGGTCAGAAAATACCGGTTTGCCCAGCTATAAGAAACCCTTCCCACGTAAGACGCATTCCGGTCCTGCCATTCTGTATCTGAAGGACGATCCTGGTCAAAAACAGAGGCATTCACAAAAAACTGGGCCCAATCCTGTTCATTTTCAAATCCTCTGGCTCTGACGCTGAAGCCCCTGCCCCCGTTTTCCTGTGCAGTCATTGATGCCATGCCTCCTACTGCGTGCTTTCCGAAGTTCCGCGTATAGTTCAGCGTATTTTCCCAGATCCAATGAAACGAGCGATCGGTAGAATAAGACAATGAGTTCTGATTCTCCGGCTTACCGGGCTCTGTCCTTTTCGGACTGAAATTCTTCCATTGGTAGTTATTTTGCTTGTAGGAAAACCGGGTAACAAATTCCAGGTCAGGTATGACGTTAGAAATCTGCAGTTCAGACACGGATTGAACCGAATGCGTAACATTATATTGCTTATCTCTCAGCAGCAAAGATACCGGGTTAATGGCATCACCGTGAATACCCAGGTATTGCGAGTCTCTCGGACCTACGCCGCCAAAAGTGCCGTCCTCATAATAGGCTACCGCTGATCGTGGCATATAAATGGCTGAGAGTACCGTTCCACTGTAACCGCTTTCGGTAGATGTACCGCGGTTATTACTGTTGTTCCAGAAAACATCCTGGCGAACCTTCATGTATTTATTCAGGGTGTAATTCGTATTCAGACGGAGTGAAAGGTGGCGGTTAAATGTATTCAGCAATGTACCTTCCTCGTTTTCATAACGCCCCTGAAGCAAAGTGGAGAACTTCTCTGTACCTGAATTAATGGAGATGTTATGGCGCTGAATAATGCCCGTTCTGAAAACTTCGTCTATCCAGTCGGTCCGTGTTACCTGTGCATACGGGTTTTTAGAGGCGTCCCATCCGTCAAGTGTGTTTCTTCCGGCGTTCCGAAAGGCCAGGTTAGACACCTCCGCTTCTTTTTCGGCCGTTAAAGACTGGGGCAGCCTCCAGGCCTCTTTCATCCCCATAAAGCCGCTATACTCCAGAGAGGGCTTTCCCTGGGCTGCCTGGCGTGTGGTAATCAGAACCACCCCCGCTGATCCGGAAAAGGCCCCGTAAATAGCCGCAGAGGCAGCATCCTTCAGTACGGTGATCGTCTCTACATCGGCCGGATTAAAGGGGGCTCCGGGTACCCCGTCTACTACATACAATACGCTCTCCCCGCTTCTTGAACCGGTTCCGCGGATAGTAAGTGAAGGAGCGCTGTTGGGGTGTCCGCCATTACTTACGGCCGTTACACCGGCCACACGTCCCTGAATCATGCCCTGAACGTTTAATACCGGCCTCTCCTTAATCTGCTTCATTCCGGGCACAGTGGCCACAGCAGCGGAAAGATCACTCTTTTTGGCCGTTCCGTAGCCGATCACCACCAGTTCATCCAGCTGAGTGTTATCCGGCACGAGCTGTACGCTGAGGTCTTTTCTGCCTGCCGCTACCACGGTTTCATTACTTTTATAACCCACAAGTGAGATAATAAGGGTCACTTCTCCGTCATTGACCTGCATCTGAAACCTGCCGTCTGAATCCGTCATCACGGCCGCCCCCGTTTCCTTTACCTTAACCGTAGCTCCGGGAACCGATGCTCCGTTCTCATCTGTCACCCTACCGGTGATCTCCCTTGTAACTGCCTGCGTTATTTCCCTATCTTCCGCATCCGCTGTAAAACCGGTTACCGACAGAGCCAGAATCAGGATAATTCTGCTTAGCCTTCTAAAAAAATTAGTCATTACAAATAATTGTATAATTATATAAATATTTAATTATTATTTACAATCTTACTGAAAAGAAAATCTGCAAACACGTATAAGATTAAGTAAAAGAAATGGCCATTTGAACGGCGCAAAGGTATAGCCTGAAGCAAGGCCTCAACCCAAAAACCATGTAAAGGAATCTTTAAATTTATTGTCCGGCACCGCTCTCTTTTGCGGGGCGCATGAAAATCAATGCGAAGAGGCAGGAGAGATTAGTTTTCCTCTGCCTTCATTTTGATATAGGTATACGTTCTGTAGAAAATATAGGCTACAAGGCCAACTCCCAGTGCTATCGTGAAGTACCCCATGATCATTACTATTTAACGAGACAGCAAATGTAGCAAAGTCTATTAAATCTACCAAACCTATAGGGTAAAAGATTCCGGATTCAGGGCTGTCCCCGGTTGATTTCTCTCAAAAAAGCTGCCAGCTCCCGCGGTTGCTGGGTACCTATCAGCAGCTTCTCCCCGTTTTTGAATACCAGCTGCAATCCCTGGTTCCCTTTTACATTCAGCGCTTTGCTCCCGCCCAGGGTAGTGTCATTATTCACCATCCGGAAACCCCAGCCACCGTATTCTCCAATGGGGCTGTACTCTCTTACATAAGCGGCCTGCAGGGTATCCCAGGTAATTGTTTTCTTTTTCAAAAGAAAAGGGAAAAACGTGACCGTAATACCATCTTCCGTGATAACCGTCTTCATCGTGGCCATATAAGCAACCAGCAGCAGTAAGCCGATAAAACCCGTCAGCAAGGCAATTCCCGTATCACTCATGGGCCGGTTACCCAAGGGAATACCCAGGAAAATCTGCCTTACAGCACCCCCGGCAAAAAATAAAAACAGGATAATCAGGACCAGCTTGATTCCCAGGAAACTAAATTGTTGCTTTTCGGAAAATTGCTTTTGCATATGCATTTCTGTTTCTAAATTACAAGTTCGCGATATAACTGCTCCAGCTTTTTCTCCGGATCTGCCGTTAAGCCCGGGTGAATTCCGGAGGTCTGGATGACTGTGCTGCGGGTGGCAGTAAGCCAGCGGAAACGCTCGGCTGCGGGAAGTTGACCGATAGGTCCGCCCTCTTTGCCCCCTTCCGCGATCTTCCCGAAAGTACGAAGGTATTCTTCGAGCTCTGATAGCTCCATCCCGGTGCAGAAACCCTGAAATTTCAACTCGTGGATGGCATATTTTACCTTAAGGAAGCCTTTGGATTTACAATACAGCACTACTCCCACGTTAAAGAACTCTTCACGCTCCACACGGGGCACCACCCGGATCACCGCATATTCATATAAGTGCCTTTCTTGCATCTTCAGCCTCTTTTACAAATATTTCCGAATTCTTTAGTCGTATTTTCAGGAAATCAGCGTACACTTTCCGGTCTTCTTCTTCCATCAGCCAGTCGGAAGGCAGTGCCGCGATTACCTCCTCTATAAACGGCTCCGTGATCACCTCTTTAGCCCGGGCATCCGCTGCCGCCAGGTCACCGGCATATCTCAGCAAAACATGGTCTCTGACCGGTTTGAACGGGCTTATGGCCTGCTTCTCCCAGGTATCCCAGTTGTGATGAAAGTACAGGGAAGCCCCGTGGTCTATCAGCCAGAGCTCGCGGTGCCATATTAGCATATTGGTGTTTTTGGCGGTGCGGTCCACATTGGTCAGGAAGGCATCCAGCCAGACGATCTTCGAAGCGGTTTCGGCATCTACTGCATGAAGCACGGGATCAAACGTAATGGCTCCCGACAGGTAATGAACACCCAGGTTCAGCCCTGTGCTGAATTTCAGCAGGTCCTGGATTTCTTCATCGGGTTCGGTCTTACCGAAACGGTCGTCCAGGTGTGCAACAACCATTTCAGGCACTTTCAGGCCCAGTTTCCGGGCTATTTCACCTCCGATCAGGTCGGCAATCAGGGCTTTGGTGCCCTGTCCCGCACCTCTGAATTTAAGTACATACAGAAAGGCATCGTCTGCCTCCGCAATAGCCGGCAACGAGCCGCCCTCGCGGAGCGGGGTAATATACCGCGTGATATGTACTTCTCTCAAATTCAAGTGGGGGTGGGCTCAACCTTTTCTATAAACATCTGACCTTTTCAAGGTCAGGATAAATTTACGTAATATAAATCTAAAACCGGTAAAGTCTTCTCCTGATTTCAAATGAGGTTTTCTTTCAGATACGTCTTAAACGTAGCATAGGAAGTGTCCACTACCGTGGTTTTCTTTTCTCCTTTTAGAGTGAGCCGTTCCGGAATTTCCGGTGTAAAGCCCAGGATGGCCTCCATTTCGGGCAGGAACTTTCCAAAATGAGCGGTGGAAAGGAAAACCCCGGCCACCTCCGCACCCGTTTCCCTGCGGTAATCCTGCAGCCCCAGGTAAGCCACCGCTGTGTGCGGACAGGCCAGGTAATTATATTTCCGGTAGATTTCCAGCACGGCTTCGCGGGTTTGTGCGTCGGTATAAAAATACCCTTTCAGGTAATTATTTATATCATCGCCCAGCAAAGCCTTCAGCCGGGGAAAATTACTGGGATTCCCCACATCCATCGCATTGGAAATAGTAGAAATAGACGGCGAAATAGGAGAATAAACTCCCGTTCTCAGGAATTCAGGCACCACCTTGTTCACATTGGTGGCGGCTACAAAATGTTTCACCGGCATGCCCATGCGCATGGCCAGCACCCCGGCGGTAAGGTTACCGAAATTACCGGAAGGCACAGAGAAAACCATTTCCTTACCCGACTTTTTCAGTTGGGCATAGGCCGAAATATAATAAAATGCCTGGGGAACCAGGCGGGCTATGTTAATAGAATTGGCCGAGGCCAGGTGGTATTGGTTTCTTAATTCTTCATCCAGGAAGGCCTGCTTCACCAGCGCCTGGCAGTCGTCAAACGTACCTTCCACTTCCAGGGCCTTCACATTCTCTCCCAAAGTGGTCAGCTGCATCTCCTGGATAGCGCTCACTTTCCCTTTCGGGTACAGGATGGTCACTGAAATACCGGGCACCCGGTAAAAGCCCTGAGCCACCGCTCCGCCGGTATCGCCGGAAGTAGCCACCAGGATATTCAGGGTATTGCCCGATTTCCGGAGGAAATAAGACATCGTAGCCGCCATAAAACGCGCTCCGAAGTCTTTGAATGCCATAGACGGCCCGTGAAACAGCTCCAGGCAATACAAATCATCCTCCAGCTTTACGGCCGGCGCTTCAAAATCCAGGGCCGAATGAATGAGGGTCTCCAGGTCGGTTTCCGGGATATCTTCCCCCAGCAAAGCTTCGCTTACCGCTATGGCAATCCCGTTAAAGCTGAGATTTTCCACATTATCCCAGAAAGTCTGAGGTAAAGCAGGGATCTCTGACGGCATATACAGGCCGTTATCCGGGGGAAGCCCCCGGAAGATTGCCTCCCGGAAATCTACTTCGGGGCTGAGGTGATGGGTGCTGTAGAGCTTCATTTATATAGGTGAGTAAATAATTAGTTAAAAGCTAAAAGTTAAAAACTAAAAGTTAAGGTATATTTAGTATTTAAAATGCAGGAATGTACCTTAACCGCAGCGGCGGACCGTTTTTAACTTTTAGTTTTTCACTTTTAACTTCCTCTGACCATTTCCAGGAACTGATCAAACAGGTAATTGGCATCGTGCGGGCCGGGCGCAGCCTCCGGGTGATATTGTACCGAGAATGCCGGCTTATTTTTCAGGCGGATGCCCTCAATGGTATTATCGTTCAGGTTAATGTGCGTTACTTCCACTTCCGGGTTCTGATTAGCTTGCTCCGGCTTAAGGGCAAAGCCATGGTTCTGGGAAGTGATCTCGCACAGGCCGGTCAGCAGGTTTTTCACCGGGTGGTTCAGGCCGCGGTGGCCGTTATGCATTTTGTAGGTATCGATGCCCTGAGTAAGGCCCAGCAGCTGGTGGCCGAGGCAGATTCCGAAAAGCGGTTTGCCGGTTTCCAGCAATGCCTTCACGGTTTCCACGGCATAATCCATACATCCCGGGTCGCCGGGCCCGTTGGAGATGAAGTATCCGTCAGGATTCCAGGCTATAATTTCAGCTGCCGGCGTTTTGGCGTTAAATACTTTCAGGTAGCAATCTCTCTCTGTAAAGTTTCTCAGGATATTCCGCTTACAGCCATAGTCTATTACCGCCAGGCGGGTTTTCGCTTCGGGATTACCCAGGAAATAAGGCTCTGCGGTGCTGACCACCGAGCTGAGCTCCAGCCCTTCCATATCGGGGCAGTCGTCCAGAATAGCCTTCAGTGATTCTATATCTTCTGATTCCGAAGAGATCAGGCAGTTCATCGCCCCTTTATCGCGCACGTGGCGCACAATCTGCCGCGTATCAATATCTGAGATTCCTACAATTCCGTTCTTCTCAAAATAATCCTGCAAAGAACCGTCGGCCGTGGCACGGGAATAGTATTCTTCTTCAAAAGCATTGCAAACCATTCCTTTGATCTTAATGCTGTCTGATTCTTCTTCCGTATCCAGCTTTACACCGTAATTACCGATATGCGCCGTGGTGTTGACAATAATCTGCCCGAAATAAGACGGGTCGGTGTACAGTTCCTGGTAACCGGTCATGCCTGTGTTAAAACAGATCTCGCCGGTAGTAGTTCCAATTTTTCCGAGTGCTTTTCCTTTAAAAACGGTACCGTCCTGAAGCAATAAAACGGCCGCCTGAGATTGTGAAGTCATCTGCTATTAATTTGTACTGAGTATCGGAGTGCAAAGATAATTTATTTTCGAAGGTTTACCTCGAAATTTTAACGGATTATATGTACCCCGGCTGCCCCCGGAGATTAAAATCCCATTAAATTCCCTATCTTATATGAGAATAATCATAATTATTTAACACCTGCGTCAGTTTTTGTATAGGAAACTATCTCTAATTTTATATTCAAATATATAATATCATGAAACGTATTCTTATAGCCACTGATTTTTCCAAAGGAGCAGAAAACGCTGCCGGATATGCCCGTTCGCTGGCCCGGATTACTTCCCGTAAGCTAACCTATCTTCATATCGTTACCTTGCCCGTGGTGGACCCCATGGTGACTTCGTCTTTTGTGAACGACACCATCGATGACCTGAAGGCGGAAGCCGAAGACCGGTTAAAGAAACTTGTAGAACTGGACGAAAACCGCGGACTTACGGCAGATTATATTATCTCGTTTGAAGATATTATTTCTACCATCAATGAAACCGAAGACACAGAACTGGTGGTGATCGGGAAAACCGGCCACCGGAACTTCCTTGACCGGCTCATCGGCTCCACGGCTCAAAACCTGATCAATCATATTGAGCCGCCTCTCCTGGTGATCCCCGAAGAGTTTTCGGGCGACATGTTCGGGCAGCTTTGCTATGCTTCCAAGCTGGAATTTAATGAAAAAAGGCACCTGGCGAAGGCCCTCGACTGGCGAAAATACTCCGATCATGACCTGATCATCGGGCACATTATTGAGGATTTCCCGCTGGATGTTAACCCGAATGAGCAGTTCAAGGCATCTATCGATAAAGATTTCGGGAAGAGAGGCTATGTGTATAAAAACTTTGCTGCAGATGTCTATAAAAAAGGGATTGCCGAATTTATAGAAAAAGAAGGTATTACCCTGCTTTTTGTGACCACCCGTAAACGGGGCTTCTTTGAGGGTATTATTGATCCTTCACAAACCCGCGGAATGATCAATGCGGCAAAAATACCGGTGGTGGTATTTAACTACGACGAATAGATTCTAATGAGGCTGTAAATAGAAAGGCTCACTGCATATGCGGTGAGCTTTTTTGTAGCAAATTTTGCGTCGCCTACCCGATTTGAAACTACTTGCATTATTTTTGTTCAAAACTGTAACGGCATTGAATAAAAATCTTGTAAAAAGTATCTTATTTCTGCTGGCTCTCGGGCTGTTTTATTATTTCGGGTATTACCGTACAGACAGGACTTTTGTAAAGTCTGAGAATTCTTCCGTTCAGGGTACGGTTTCGCCCAAACCGGGTATTCCGGCTAAGGTCTATGAGGTCCTGGATTACATCGATACGCACGGAAAAGCGCCCGAAGGGTACGTAGGCGGACGGCGTTTCGGTAATTATGAAAAGCGGCTGCCTCAGAAAACCAAAGTGACCCAAAAGAAAATCAATTACCGGGAATGGGACGTCAACCCCCGGAAAGAGGGCCGGAACCGGGGTGCGGAACGGCTCATAACGGGTGACGATAAAAGTGCCCATTACACCCGGGATCATTACGGGACTTTTACGAGAATCAGGTGATGGAGTGATGAGAAATCAGAGGTTAGCAGGATAATAACCCGTAAATAAATCTAATTGCTAACAGCTAATAACTAACAGCTAAAAAAGTATACAAATGACAAACATAACCATAGCCCACCGGGATGAGCTGCCGGAAGATTTTGAAATTGCAGAAATTGATTCCTCAAAGGCAACTACCTTGCGGGAGTTTTACGAAACCATGGCCGAAGTATTTGAGTTTCCCGACTACTTCGGATTTAACCTTGACTCATTTGATGAGATGATCAACGACCTCTCCTGGATGGAAAATGAAAAGATCCTGATCTACTTCACGGATTCAGATAAATTCCTGGAAAAGGAGAGGAATGAAAACAAAATACTGACCCTGCTAGACCTCCTGGATGCTACCTGCGAAGAATGGAAATGGGCAGAAACGGAAGAAGATATCCCGAAGAAAGAGCTTCTGATCCGTTTTTCACCGGGAGAGAGAATGCAAAAACTGCTGGAGTCAGCCGCGATAAATTAACTATTGAAATGATAGACGACAGCCTCCGGAAGATTAACCGCATTATTGCCATTCTTACCTCTCTGCAGGCCAAACGGATTGTAAGGGCACAGGACCTGGCCGACCGCTTCGGAGTGAGCCTGCGTACCATTTACCGCGATGTGAAAACGCTGGAAAGCGCCGGGGTACCTGTTCTTTCCGAGGCCGGCATCGGTTATTCCCTGGTAGACGGCTACCGGCTGCCACCGGTGATGTTTACGCGTGAAGAAGCCGGCAGCCTGGTTACCGGCGAAAAGCTGATGCGGAGCTTCTCGGATAAAAGCCTGGGCGACCACTACCAGTCGGCCATTGTGAAAATCCGCTCGGTACTGAAAAGTTACGACAAAGAATGGCTGGACAGCCTTGACGAGACCATACATGTGCGGCCGCCCAAAGAACTTTTCAACAGGGAAATCGAAGACTCCCTCCATACGGTGCTGCACGGCATTGCCGACCGGAAGTCGGTTATCCTGGAGTACAAGGCCATCACTGATATTATCTCTGAACGGGAAATTGAACCGGTAGGCATCTTTCATGAGAACAATAACTGGTATATCCTGGGCTTTTGCCTTTTACGCGGAGATTACCGCCAGTTTCGTACTGACCGCATCCTGGCTATCCGGGGCACCTCCAGTCGCTTCACCCGCCGACACGGCAAGCTTTCTGACCACCTGAACCGGCATGAGGCCTTTCCCCGCATTACCGTGCGCCTTCTGGTAGATCAGAAGATTGCCCGCTACCTGGTTAATACCCGTAATAACTACGGGTTTGTATCGGAGGTCTCCACCGGAAACGGAGTGGAAATGACCTTTCATACCATTGAGATTGCCGAGGGTTTTCCCCGGTGGATACTCAGCTTTGCAGACTATATCCGGGTGCTGGAGCCGCAGGAGCTGAAAGATAATGTGCGTAGGCTGGTTTTGCGGATCGTGGAAAATCATGGTGTTTCTCACTGAAGATTAAGTTTCTCACAAATTGTTTCTCAACAGATTGTTTCTCACAAATTATTTCTCACAGATCGCACAGATCACCACAGATAATAATAGATATAATAACAAATTTTTAGACATTATTTTAGATAAAAAAATAAAAATCTGTGGTGATCTGTGCGATCTGTGAGAAATAATTTGTGAGAAACAATCTGTTGAGAAACATATTTCAGTGAGAAATTACCTCTCCCAGAAAAACGGCGGCTCAATACCCAGTGCCCGCAGATACACATACCCCTGCCCGCGGTGGTGGATTTCATTCTCAATAAAATACAGGATAGTATCGATCACCGAATTTTCATACTGGCCGAAAAGGGCAATTCTTTCACCGAATCGCTCAGGAGTAATCCGGGGCCAGAGGGCGTTGATCCCTTCCGTAGCCTCATCCCACAGCTTCAGCAGTTCTGCCTTGGAGCCGGCCTTCATATCTTCTGCCAGGGGTTGGGTATCACCTGCCACAATCTCGTTGAGGCCGGGAACAGCAATGGCCAGAAGCTCATTGGCCAGTTCCGCAAACGGCCGCATCCCGCCTACGGAAAACTCAAATAATTCTTTTTCAGGAAAGGCATCGATCACCCGGCGGGTGAGCCTGCGGTTTCCCTGCCATATTTCCAGGAGGGCAGCCGATGAAATAACTTCGCTCATGATAGTATTTGTTTTGTTTACTATACAAAGCTAGCAGGGAGTATTGACAAGGGTGTGTCAGCAGCCTTAATCAATCTCAATTACCACTCCTCCCGACATCGGACGGGATACACAGGTGAGCACATATCCTTCTGCGATCTCCTTCTCGGTCAGGCCTTCATCTTCGTCCATTTTCACCCGGCCTTCCAGGCATTTGCCCAGACAAGCCGTACACATACCGGCCTGGCAGGAATAAGGAAGGTCAATATCCAGCTCCAGGGCGGCTTCCAGGATAGTCTGATGGGGTTCTACCTCAAAAACGTGGGTCTCCCCGTCGTAATGAACCGTTACCGTCTGTTTTTTCAGGTCAGGGAGCTTTTCAATCAACTCGTCGTCGTCCTGCATAGGGGCATTGAAACGCTCGTAGAAAATATGCATGTCGGGAACCTCAAACAGCTTGTAGATCTTGTGCATCTCATCCATCATACCGTCAGGGCCACACATATAGAAGAAATCATTCTTAAAATCCACCCGGTTTTCTTTCATAAACCATATGGCATTGGCCTGGTGAATACGCCCCTTGTGCCCCACCCAGGTACCGGAAGGACGGCTGAGGATATGCACTACCGTAAAACGGCCGGCATATTCCGATTCCATCTGCTCTAACCTTTCCTTAAAGATGATGCTGTTTTCATCACGGTTCCCGTAGATTAAAAGCACCTTCCGGTCAGTATTCTTCAGAACAGTTTTCAGTATAGAAAACAAAGGGGTAATCCCGCTTCCGGCAGCAATCATCACCAGGCTACCGGTATGAGGTTCTTCCGGTTCATAGATAAACCGGCCCATAGGCTCAATCACCTCCAGGAAATCTCCCTCACGAACCTGGTCACAGAGATAATTGGAGACCAGCCCGCCTGTTACCCGTTTCACGGTAATGGCCACTGAAGGGTCAGTTACCGGGGAGCTGGACATGGAATAGCTGCGTCTGACCTTCTTCCCGTCGCTTCCCGGAACCAATACCGTAAGGAACTGCCCTGCCTTATAACGAATCTGTTCACTGATGGGGTGCCAGAAATGAATGGAGACGGCATCTTCCGTTTCCTTCACCATTTTTTGCACCTGGAGAAAGTAGGTTTTCATAAGCCGCAAAGTTACGCAAGGTTTTATGAAAGGTGAACGACAAGGGGGAATGTTTTCCTTGGGAATTAGAGAAACAAAAGAGAGTATTTTAATTCAAAAGCCCTTCGGCAAGCTCGGGGACGCCTAGTCGGGGTGACAATGGCAACGGTAAACGTTACAACTGTCACCCCGACTAGGCGTCCCCGAGCTTGCCGAAGGGCTTAAAAGTTAATTCCCTCTAAAAAACTTAGACCGGCTCAGTTACCCGGGCCGGTCTAAGGTGTTTTATCTCTCTACCGTGATGTAGTCAATGATGAACTTATCCTGACCCACCAGTTTCAGCTTGTAGTAGTAGGTTCCGGTAGGTACGGTTCCGGCTCCCGGAATCACACCCTTATTGGCTTTACCATCCCATCCTGAAGTGGTTACGGTTTCACCGTCTTCTTCATACAGGGTGGCACCGTAGCGGTTCACGATAATCAGTTTCTCGATCTGCGCATTGCCTTTCAGCTCGATCTTCCAGTTATCATTGATACCGTCACCGTTTGGCGAGAATCCTTCAGGGATATCTACCAGACCACGCGGATCTTCATCTCCCGGTATGCTGAACACGGTTGGTGTACTCAGGTGCTTGATGATTTGATCACCCGCATTTGAAGTATCGCTCAACATCGTTCCGTTATCTTCTGCAAACGCTATCACGTTAGTGCTGTACGGTCCGGTATGTGTTCCGTATACCACGGTCACCTTGAACATTACAGAGTCTGTTCTGCCCGGTGCCAGTTTCGCTTCCGCATCCGGCAGTAACAGGCGCACATCATCTTTACCGTCAAAGCTCTCGTTAACCATCAGCATACTTCCTTCTGAGAGAATCTCCGGCTTACCGGTTACGGTGAACCCGCCGGCCTCAGCAAATGTATGCATCAGCGTGTCGGTCAGGAATACTCCGCTCAGGGTATCCGGTCCGTAGTTACGGATCTGCGCCAGGTAGGTCACTTCGTAAGCGGTTCCGCCATTGACGAATGCTGAGTCAACCACTGCCAGGGCAGCTCCTATACCGTAATCCGGCGTACCGTCACCTATCGTAAATTCGGTAGGCGTGCTGTTGTTGGTCGGATCACCATCGTTATCCGGATCCGGATTCACTCCGTCGGTAGACCTGTCAGATATCTCCTTATCGGTACCGGCGTAAACCGTTGCCGAGTTAGCAAAGCTTACCGTAGCGTTATTGCCCATGTTCACATACACATTCATACGAACATTCAGGGTAGCTCCTGCAGCGATGGCACTCTGATCCGCAATCAGCAGATCTGTATGTTCTCCTCTGCCGGTGTAGTCAGGATTCACGGTAAGTCCGTTATCCGCTTCTATTCCGATCGAGTCAATTACCGCTGCACTTCCGAAGGTCAGTGAAAGCGTATCGGTAAGTCTTACATGATCCAGATCTTTCAGACCCATGTTGGAGATAGTGAATACAAACGGCACCTTGTATACATTGGCACCTCTCGCCTCATCCCGGGCAATCGTTCCGACTGCTTTGGCCAGTCCGATCAGCGAATCTACCCGGGCCACATTATTGATCACCCATGTAGAAGAATCATTGGCCTGGTTGGTGTCGCTCTGAGCTACCGATTCCAGTTCCGCCGTGTTCGCTATTCTTCCCGGAGCAGTTACGATGGCTGTGTAAGTCACGTCTACCGAGGCCCCCGGTGCCAGTGTATCCAGGCTGATCTTCACTTCTTCATTCTCAATGAAGGCATGCTCACCTACCTGTGTTACCTGCAGGCCTACCGGAACAAGGTCTCTCACCCGTATATCCGAAGCACCTGTTTCACCCACATTCGATACGGTTACCGTGTAGGTCACCTCCTCATTCACAGCAGCAGTTTCTTTGTCACCTGTTTTAAGAATCGACACATCCACTTTAGTAGGATGAACCGGATTCTCACAATCGTCAGAGATGATTACAGTCACCGGAGTTCCTTCACTGTAACATCCTGCGGTATTTCTTTCAAACAGGTAGTAGACACCCGCCGTTACCTGGGCAGAAGTTACAAGGGCAGATGACGGTGAGTTTCCATAACGGAACTCAAACGTTCCACCGGTTGTAGGTGCTCCGAGGATCGCATTTCTCAGATCCACGTAGGCCAGAGGGCAGATGTTATTCAGCGTCTCAATGGCTATCGGCTTAGGCAGGGCATCTACCACGTTCACGGTGATTTCCTGAGAAGCTTCACTTTCACATCCTGCTGCTGTGCTTACACACTTCGCAGAGAATTTATAAGCTCCTGTGGCTGTCGGAACAAAGTTGATTGATGTTCCTGTAGCACCGTTACTCCATACTACCTGTGCATCACAGTTCATGGCGGTCAGGGTCACTGAAGTTCCGATACAGGTAGCTGAACCTACGGAAGATGTCACTACCGGTGCCTCTTCACAATCCTCGTTACCACCGTTTCCACATTCTCCGGCCGGTTTCACCTGAACACGGACAGAACCTACTGCTGCACATTCTCCCTCCGGAATTTCAGGATCACAAACAGAGATTTCAGTTTCTTCATCACTGTAGCATTCTCCTTTATCCAGATCGCTGTAGTTGGCACCGGCCACAAGTCCGGTAATATCGCCAATGTATACCACACTGATCACTTTATAGTTACCCTCCTGCACATTCTCAAATTTAGGAGTGTTTTTCACCTGCAGTATCTCATACGAGTTGCTGGTCAGCAGGAACCGGGTATTCATACCGTTCGGGTTCTGCTGTGCTTCGTATTCAAATTCCACATCACCCACTGTAAAGTCACATGAGCCTGCCGGGATCGATCCGTCTGCAGAACATACCGCAGTTATGGTAGTGCTTGCAGAGGCTACCAGTGTTATGCTGTTGCCTGTAGCACCGTTTGACCATTTCACGATTCCGTTGGTACATCCCGTAGCGGTCAGTGTCACGGTTTCTCCTGCACAGTAAGCGGTCTTATCACTTGAGATGCTCAGGGCTCCGCCTTTGGCATGAACAGTTACACTATTCGAGGCCGTCGATTCTCCGCAGTCGGTTTTACAGATAGCCGTATAGGTACCTGCACTTACCTGGATGGTGTGTCCTTCGCTTCCGTTAGACCAGATCACAGTTCCGCCGGTACAGCCGGTAGCTGTCAGAGTAGCCAGTTCTTCACCACATACTCCATCCGTGCTGGCCGAGATCACCGGTGTTTCCGGCGTGGTAGCGTTATTATCTACTTCTACCGCCACACAGGCAATTGACTCGTTACCGCAGGCATCTATACAGGTTGCGGTGTACACACCGGCACCTACCTGGATCTGGAAGCCGGTTTCGCCGGTTGACCAGGTGATCACTCCACCTACACAGCCTGTGGCTGTCAGGGTAGCTTTCTCATTTCCACATACCGAGTTCCTGTCTACCGTTACCACCGGAGGTTCAGGTGAACCGCCTTCGGTAATGGTTACCGCGGCTTCATCCGAAGTTCCGCAGCCGGTGGTACAGGTAGCGGTATAAGTTCCCGCTCCTACCAGGATGCTGGTACCGGTAGCCCCTGTAGACCAGGTCACGGTTCCGGCACATCCGCTGGCAGTCAGTGTCACTTTCTCTTCACCACATACAGAAGAGCCACTGGTAGAGATGACCGGTTTAGCCGGTTTCTCCGAGGTACCGATGGTTACCGGAGCAGATACTTCAGAAGTTCCGCAGCCGGTGGTACAGGTAGCGGTATACGTTCCTGCTCCTACCTGGATGCTGCTGCCGGTAGCACCTGTTGACCAGGTGACGGTTCCGGCACATCCGGTGGCCGTAAGTGTTGCCACTTCGCTGTCACATACGGTAGACTTGTCTGTACTTACCGATGGAGCTGCCGGTTTATCCGACGTTCCGATCGTTACCGGAGCCGAGGCATCCGATGTTCCGCAGCCTGAAGTACAGGTGGCGGTATAGGTTCCCGCTCCTACCTGGATGCTGATACCGGTAGCACCTGTTGACCAGGTCACGGTTCCGGCACATCCGCTGGCAGTCAGCGTGGCTTTCTCATTATCACACACGGTGTTTTTATCCGTAGTCACCGATGGAGCCGCAGGTTTATCCGACGTTCCGATGGTCACCGGAGCCGAAGCATCCGAGGTTCCGCAGCTGGTGGTACAAGTGGCCGTATAGGTTCCTGCACCTACCTGGATACTTACTCCCGTAGCACCAGTTGACCAGGTCACGGTTCCGGCACATCCGCTGGCGGTCAGCGTTGCTTTTTCATCCGCACACACGGTGGCCTTATTGGCACTCACCGATGGAGCCGCAGGTTTATCCGAGGTTCCGACGGTCACAGGAGCCGAAGCTACTGATGTTCCGCAACTGGTGGTACAGGTGGCCGTGTAGGTTCCAACACCTACCTGGATCACACTCACGGTCTGGCCGGTTGACCAGGTCACTGTTCCGGCACATCCGGTAGCAGTCAGCGTGGCTTTCTCGCCTTCACATACCGTAGCTCTGTCTGCACTTACTGATGGAGCCGCAGGCTTATCCGAGGTTCCGATGATGACAGGAGCCGAAGCATCTGATGTTCCGCAGCCTGAAGTACAGGTAGCAGTATAGGTTCCCGCTCCTACCTGGATTGTATTCACGGTCTGGCCGGTTGACCAGGTAATCGTGCCGGCACATCCCGTAGCGGTCAGCGTGGCTTTCTCACCTTCACATACCGTAGCCTTATCAGCAACTACTGATGGAGCCGCAGGTTTCGGTGTAACTTTGATAACTACCGGAGCAGATGCTGCCGATGTTCCACAGCTGGTGGTACAGGTAACCGTGTAGGTTCCCGCTCCTACCTCTACGGTGTTACCGGTAGCACCTGTTGACCAGGTCAGTGTTCCGGCACATCCGCTGGCATCCAGCGTTACTTTTCCACCTTCACATACCACAATTCCGTCGCGTGGCAGTATCGTCGGAGCCGATGGTTTATCCGACGTTCCGATGGTTACAGGAGTCGAGGTGTCTGAGGTTCCGCAACCTGAAGTACAGGTGGCGGTATAGGTTCCCGCTCCCACCTGGATGCTGCTGCCGGTAGCACCTGTTGACCAGGTGATGGTGCCGGCACATCCGGTGGCCGTAAGCGTGGCTTTCTCATTATCACATACCGTAGCTTTGTCTGCACTTACAGACGGAGCTGCCGGTTTCGGTGCGCTTCCGATCACTACAGGGAACGAAGCCGCCGACGTACCGCAGGTAGTGGTACAGGTAGCCGTATAGGTCCCTGCTCCTGCCTGGATGCTGCTGCCGGTGGCACCTGTTGACCAGGTGACGGTTCCGGCACATCCGGTGGCAGTCAGCGTAGCTTTCTCGCCTTCACATACCGTAGTCTTGTCTGCGCTTACAGACGGAGCTGCCGGTTTATCGGAAGTTCCGATCGTTACCGGATCAGAAGCCGGTGAAGTTCCGCAGCTGGCGGTACAGGTAGCGGTATACGTTCCTGCTCCCACCTGAACGGTTGTTCCGGTTCCGATGGTCGTTGCTCCACCTGTTCCCGGTTTGTACCAGGTAATGGTTCCTGTACAACCCGATGCGGTAAGGGTGGCTTTTTCGTCGCCACACACCGCTGCTTTATTAGTCGCTACAGATGGTTTTACAGGCGCATTCTCCTGGCCGATTACCACAGGTCCGGCTGATACCGTTCCACCACAAGTGGTTTTACAGGTAGCGCTGTAAGAACCTGCACCTACCTGGATGCTGGCTCCCGTAGCTCCTGTTGACCAGGTTACGGTTCCGCCTTCACAGCCTGTAGCCGTTAACGTAGCTTTCTCTGTTCCACATACAGTAGCTGTACTGGTAGAGATGGTAAAGTTAGCCGGTGCGCTTTCCTGTGTAATGGTCACCGGAACAGATTTGTCTGAAGTACCACACACGGTCACACAGGTAGCTGTATAGGTTCCGGCAGTTACTACTTTCGTGGTACCGGTTCCGCCGTTAGACCAGTGGATCGTTCCACCTGCACAGCCGCTGGCAGTTAAAGTAGCTGTTTCAGTACCACAAAGAACTGACTTGCTTGGTACCACTGTCGGTGCTGCAGGTTTGCTTCCGTCTCCGATCACAATCGTTTCAGATACTTCTGATGCGCCACAGGCGTTTACACAGGTAGCGGTGTAAGTTCCCACACCTACCAGTACCGGGCTACCGGTCTTGCCGTTGCTCCAGGTGAGGGTTCCGCCTGTAGGACATGAGCCGGTCAGGGTGGCCTTCTCTTCTCCACATACGGTATTCCGGTTAGCCTGTACAGTAGGTTTCGAAGGTACAGGGCCGCGGTTAATCACTACTGTATTGGAGTTCGCTGAACCACCACAGCTATTCACACAAACAGCTGTATAGGTACCTGCACCCGCTTGTCTCGGGTTAGCGGTATTTCCGTCGCTCCATAACACACTGCCTGTAGCACAGGTGGCGGTCAGGGTAGCGGTCTCATTATCACATACGGTGTTTTTATTCGTAGTCACCGTTGGCGCTGCCGGTTTGTTTCCTTTGGTGATTACCACAGGCGTTGAAGCCGGTGAGGTACCACAAGAGGTTACACAAACCGCTGTGTATGTACCTGCACCCACTTGTCTCGGGTTAGTGGTGTTACCGTCATTCCATCTAACGGTACCACTGGCACAGGTCGCCATTATTTTTGCAGTTTCTGTTTCACAAAGAGCCGTCTTGTCTGCCACTACTGTCGGAGCTGAAGGTGCACTGTCGGTTCCGATCACAATCGGTGTCGAGGCCGGTGAAGTACCACAGGTGCTCACACAAGTCGCGGTATAAGTTCCCGCTCCTACCAGGATCGGGCTGCCGGTCTTGCCATTGCTCCAGGTCAGGGTTCCGCCTGTAGGACATGAGCCCGTCAGCGTAGCCTGGTCTGTTCCACACACACTTGACTTGTTGGTCGCGATATGAGGTGCTGCAGGTGCTGGCTGAGTAGTGATCACTACCGGTGTTGAAGCCGGTGAAGTACCACAATCAGTCACACACGTTGCTGTATACGTTCCGGCACCCACTTGTCTTGGGTTAGCCGTTGTTCCATCACTCCATCTAACTGTACCGCTGGCACAGGTTGCTGTAAGCGTGGCCATTTCTGTTCCACAAAGTACCGTCTTGCTTGGCACTACTGTTGGTGCTGCAGGTGCATCGCCTGTTCCGATCACAATCGGTGTCGAGGCCGGTGAAGTACCACAGGTGCTCACACAAGTCGCGGTATAAGTTCCCGCTCCTACCAGGA
>Ga0222429_100321_pt1 | contig 47407 bp, 44 predicted proteins | sample 1B50Ametagenome_FD_182475 | JGI IMG/M metagenome (GOLD analysis project Ga0222429, IMG submission 182475) | Enriched microbial communities from leaf-cutter ant dump, University of Wisconsin, Madison, United States - 1B50A (version 2) | ecosystem: Environmental > Terrestrial > Nest > Insects nest...
ATTTTTATTCAGCAGCATAGCGCAGAGCACCGGCACCAGCGTCAAGGTGAAGATCAGCGCCCCGAGCAGGGCAAAGCCCAGGGTCCAGGCGAGCGGGGCAAACATCTTTCCCTCTACCTTTTCAAAAGAAAAAATAGGCAGTAATGCGGAAATGATGATCAGCTTGGAAAAAAATATCGCCTTTCCCATTTGGGTACCGGTATTTTTGATCAGGCCCAGTTTGGCCAACCGGTTGAAACGGTCCATACCCGTCCTGTGGGCCTTATGGTCCAGGGTAACAAATATACCTTCCACCATTACCACCGCGCCATCTATGATGATACCGAAGTCTATAGCCCCCAGCGAGAGAAGATTGGCGCTCATTCCTTTCAGCTTCAGCATCAGGAAGGCAAATAGTAAGGCTAGTGGTATTACCACCGCAACGATCACCGTAGTTCGCCAGTCGGCCATGAACAGGAATACGATGACCGTTACCAGCACAATACCTTCTACCAGGTTATGCATAACCGTTTTGGTGCAGTATTCCATCAGGTTATCCCGGTCATAAAATGTCTCCATCTTTACATCAGAGGGTAGGATAGAGGTATTGAGCTCCGTTATTTTTTCTTTCACACGTGCCAGCACTTCACTGGGGTTTTCACCTTTCCGCATCACCACGATCCCTTCCACCACATCATCATTGTTATCCAGTCCTACCTGGCCTACCCTCGGCTTGCTCCCTTCGTGCACGGTGGCTACATTTTTAACCAATAACGGGTTATCCTTAAAAATATCAACAATGGTATTTTCAATATCCGTTTTGCTGTCCAGCATACCGATCCCTCTTACCACGTAAGCCTGGTCATTTTTAACGATCACATCCCCGCCTACATTCAGGTTCGATTTGCTGACCGCTTCATATAGTTCCAATGGTGTCAGGTCGTACTGCTGGAGCTTTACGGGATCTACGGATATTTCATAAATCTTCTCCTGCCCGCCGAAAGCTACCACATCCGCCACGCCGGGTACCCTGCGCAGCTCCCGGTCTATGGTCCAGTTCTGGATGGTGAGCAGATCCCTGGAGTCCCTGCTGTGGCTCTTCAGCACATACCGGAAAATTTCACCGGTGGGGCCATAGGGTGGCTGCACATCGGCGTCCACCCCCTGCGGCAGCTCCACATGCTGCAGTTGGTTATTCACCTGCTGCCGGGCGAAGAAATCTTCTACGTCATCATCGAAAATTATTTTAACGACCGATAACCCGAACATGGTAATACTGCGTACATTGGTTTTTCGCTGCACGCTGTTCATGGCGAACTCGATGGGCGTTGTCACAAAACGCTCTACCTCCTCGGCGCTTCTGCCATTCCATTCAGATACGATGATGATCTGGGTATTGGTGACATCCGGAAATGCTTCAATAGGGATTTTGATATAGCTGATGATACCTGCTATGGCAATAATAGTTACCCAGAAAAAAGTGAAGAATTTGTTTTTTAAAGAGAAAGCTATGATGCCTTTGATAAACTTGTTCACAGTAGTAAATTCATATATGAAAATGTATTTCTGTTATTCGAGTGCGTTTCAAATTGCCGTCAGTTGGTAGCCACCGCCCACAGCAAATGAAATGTACCTTAATTCGACCGGGCTCTAGTCGTTGAGGGCATCATAAATAAGAATGGCATTTTTAGAGATAATGGTTTCTCCTTCTTTCAGTCCACTGCTTATATAAGAGATGTCATCCAACTGCCGGTATATATTTACTTCCCGGGTTTCAATATTGCTTTTATCCGTGTAGACCATCACCCAGTATTTGCTCTTGTCAAAAATCACAGCCAGGGACGGGACGGCTATCATGGTTTGGCTTTCTGCATAACTGATGTTCACGGTGCAGTTCATCTCTGCCTTCAGCCTGAAGTCGTAATTGGGAATGGTGACCCTTATCTTCATTGACTTGGTCTGCGGATCGATCACGTTGTATATTTTATCGATCTTGCCAACAAAAGTGGTATCCGGGAATGCCAGGGTATTTACTTTTGCGGCATAGCCGGGCTGGATTTTCGCGATATCGCTTTCATTCACATTGGCCACAGCCCAGATCTCGCGGGTATCGGCGATTTCAAAAACGGGTTCTGCATTGTCGGAGCGAAGCAGCTCGTTCGCTACAATTTTCTTTCCTATCACGAAGCCGCTGGTAGGCGCCGTAACGGTAAAAATGGATCCTTTACCCAATCTGTAAATACCATATACCTGGCTGATCCTGGTTACTTCAGACCTCGCGATCTCCAGCTCCCTTTCCGCCTGGGTGACCTCTTTTTCGGAGTTGAGCTTTCCCTCAAACAGGTCGCGGGCTACCTGCAGGTTTTTCTCTGCAATGGCCAGGTTATTGATAGCGGTCAGCTTTTCCTTTTCAAACCCTGCTACCTCCCCGCTTTGTATGGTTGCCAGCACCTGTCCCTGCTTTACATAATCGCCCAGCCCCACGTCGATGGTTTTTACCACGCCGCCGACTACCGGGAATACCTGCGCCGTCTTGTTGTTGTCGGCGGTGATCTTCCCGAACAGCCGGATATCATTCCTTACCTCAGAAAGATCTGCCTTGGAGAATGCACATTTTTGCAGCATGGTATCTGTAAGCGCAAAGCCAACCGGCTCTTCCTGCTTTTCGTTTTTACAGGACACCGAAAGCAAGATCGAAGCCACTATACAATATATAATTCGTCTATTCATCATATTTAGTAAATATCAGTACCGGTTAATGCATTCAACTGCTCCGCGGAGGTGACGAGCTGGGTCCTTATTCTTGCCAGCTCGGAAAGGGCGTCGTAATACGCCTCAAAAAAGTCAATGAATTCAATGATCGAAACATTTCTTTTCTGAAAATTGATCATCATGCCGTTGACCGTCGTTTCAAAGTCGCTGTTATATAACGATACCGCTTTTTTATATTCTGTAACAGTTTGCAGGTACAATGCGTAATAATTCTGTATCGAGCTGAGCATTTCCACTTCCACTGCCTGCAGGTTATATTCCGACTCTTTTAACTTATTCTGTGCAGATAAAATATTTCCCTTGTTGCGGTTCCATAGCGGCAGCGGTATGGATACGCCGATATTAATTTCGTTGTTGAATGCGCCGCTACCCTGGTCGTACATGCCCTGAACGGTCATATCGGGAACAGCCAGCTTTTTCTGGTAGGCAACCCACTGCTGTGCCAGCAGCCTGTCCTGCTCTTTTAACAACAGCTCCGGCCGGTGCCGGCGGGCAGACGCTGTCAGGTCTTCCAGGCTATATACCTTTATGTATTTTTCAATATCATTTTCAGAGAAACGGAACACTACTGGAGAAGTATTACCCAGCAGTGTTTGCAGGGTGGCATGCGACTCGTAATACTGCCGGTAGATTTCCGCCCGGTCGTTATTGAGCTGCAGGTAGGCGCCTTTCAGCCGCACCACTTCCTTTAGTGCAATGTTCCCTCTGGAAGCCTGCTCCTGGTAGGCGGTAAGCAGGGTATCCAGCAGGGATAGCTGATAAGAGAATTTTCCCAGTAATTGTTCCTGCTGCCCGATGGCAAACAATGTGCTGTGCAGCCGGAATTTTAATGTCCTTGCCAGTTGCTGAAACTCCAGCTCTGCTATCCTGGCATTGGTCTTAGCCAGCTCGATTTCTGCTTTCCGCTTCCCCCCGAGAATGATCAGTTGATCCAGTTGAAATTGTTTTTGTCCGGAAGTGCCGACATGAAAGAATTGTTTGTTTCCCGGATCGTAGGCATTAACGAGGGCTGAAAAAACAGGATTGGGATATAACTTTGCCTGTATGATCTGTGCTCTCTCAGATTCTATGTTCATGGCGGAAGCCAGCAATTGAAAGTTGCCTGACTGGAATATGCTGTCCGCTTGCGACAGGTTGATAAAAAGCGTATCCGTTTGTGCCGGTAATTTCCAGGAGCTCAGTAAAAATCCTATGGTAGCTACAAATATCCTCCGCATGTATGCCTATCTTTTCTAAGGTGCCACAAATGTCTTTTCCGACACCTTAAAATCCCCTTAATGAAAATAAAATTGTACTTAATAAAGGCTGCTTTTTTGATGATCTTATCATTTGTGAAAACAAACTTGAATATATTGCAACGGTAATAAACGGTTGGCAACGAACCTGTGTACAGTTATAACTTCGTATTATGAATGTATTGCTCGTAGAGGATGACCATACGCTCAGTCAAAACATTACAGATGCTTTGAAAGGGGAGCAGTTGAATGTGCAAACCATATTTGACGGATTGCTTGCAGAACGGGTGATGAAAAAAAATAATTTCGACTGCATTATACTCGATGTAAACCTGCCGGGAAAAAACGGTTTTGATCTTTGCAGGGAGCTGCGGGTATATAATTCGCATACGCCGGTGATCATGCTTACGGCTTTCGCCGACCTGGAAGACAAGGTGCAGGGATTTGACTGCGGTGCGGATGATTATCTCACCAAGCCGTTCTTCATGCGGGAGTTATTGATGCGGGTAAATACCCTCATCAAAAGGTATAAAAGCAATTTCAACAGGGAAACGGGCAATACCATCACGGCAGGCGATATTACCATTAACGACCAGCAGAAAAAAGTGTACCGGCAGGGTAAAGAGATATTGCTGACCCCGAGGGAATACCAGATACTTTTTAAGCTGGCCGCCAACAAAGATGAAATTATCTCTAAAGCCGACCTGATAAAAGAGATATGGGGCACCTCGTTTGATTCCAATACCAATACCATTGAGGTATATATTAATTTCCTGAGGAATAAGCTGGACAAGCCTTTTGGTAAAAGCAGCATCAAAACAAAAGTTGGTTTCGGGTATTACCTGGATATCGGCCAGGATGCATCACATTCCTGAATAAAAGATTATATCCATTGAAAATAAGGAATAAGATATTGCTCTATTTTTCAGCAACGGTGATCCTGCTGCTGGCCGTGGCTTTTTTTGTGATATACCTGCTTTTTGCAGAATACAGGGAAGAACAGTTCCGGCAATTGCAGAATGAAAAGATCGAGTACACCATCCGGCTGCTGGAGCGGCATAAGGAGAGCAGCGCAGAGATATCTTCCATCCTGGACGAGCAGGATATCAATGATTTTTTTGATGAAAAGCTGCTGATCTTCAACAGTCAAAAAAAGAGAATTTTTACGAGCCTTGATAGCCTGGACATTAGAAGGAGTGCAGAAATATTAGAGGAGCTTTCTGCAGAGAACCAGTGGGTGGAAACTACCGAAGGAGAATATGACCTGGTTGGTGTTCACCTTGTATATAACAACAGGGAGTACTATGCTATCAGTAAGGCCTACGATGCTTTTGGTCATAGTAAGCTGGTGTATCTCCGCAACATCCTGCTGATCATTTTTGTGGCCATTGCCGCCATTGTGCTGGTAATATCATTCTATCTTTCTGAAAAGATATCCAGACCTATAACCTTATTGGCGGAAAAGCTGAATAAATATGACTGGGGAAAGGATAGTATACAGCCGGTTGAGACGGATACAACATCGTATGAGCTGGAGCTGCTCACGGGTAGGTTTAATGAGCTGGTAAGCCGTACCAATGATGCCTTTGCTTTCCAGAAGCATACAGCCCATCATATTTCCCATCAGTTGAAAACCCCTATTACCATACTGGTTTCGGAGCTGGAGCGCATCAGGTCATCTGCCGGTGACGAAGGTATGCAGGGAGAGCTGCTGCAACTGATCGTGAAGGCGAAAACCCTGGGTAATACGATCAATGCTTTGCTGGAAATATCAAAGATAGAAGCCAATCAAACGATCAAGAAAAGAGAAGTGAGGGTGGACGAGATGATCTTTGATATCATCGATGAGCTCAATATCATTTATCCGGACTTTGTATTTGATATACAGTACCAGCCGGATAAGTTCGATGATAACCACCTTACGGTAAATGCCAACCCGGTGTTGCTGCAGCAGGCGCTGCAGAACCTTTTATCTAACAGTATAGCATACACTAGAGGGCAGAAAGCAGAAATTAAGTTTGATTGTTCCCGGAAAGGAATAATGGAGTTGTGTATCACCAACCGGGGTGCTTCTATTTCGGAAGAAGAGCAGAAGCTGCTTTTTCATCATTTTTTCCGGGGAAAGAACAGTCTAGACAAGCCGGGTTTCGGATTGGGGCTTGTTTTAACGAAAAAAGCGCTGGAGGTGAATGATGCAACGGTCAGCTACACCGCCGGAGCCGATGAAAATGCTTTCATCGTCCGTTTTTTTACGATTGAAAACGTAAGCAGCCATTAAGAAGGAAAGCTGATTTTTCCCATGGAAACACTCGGCATGCCTGTTGTCGCATTTCCAAAACCGGTATCGCCACCTGCAACGGTTTCATTTGCCAGTATGGCGAACAGTACAGCCTCTTTTGCATCGGGATGAACATTCAGATCCTCTGTGGTCCTGAAAACAGAACCTGGAAGGTGGTTTTGAATATTTTTCAGCAGTAAGGGATTATGCATCCCGCCACCGCTCACGAAAAAATGAAAGTCTGTGTTTTGTCCTGTGGCTTTTTGAATGGCGTCTGCTATCGTAACCGCTGAAAACATATTTAAGGTGGCCATGATATCGGCATGCGACAGCTCAGCGGTGCCCGATTGTCGTTGCGCTTCTTCCAGGTAGGAGAGGTTGAAGAGCTCCGGTCCTGTGGTTTTGGGAAATGGCTTTTCAAAAAAAGGATGGTCCAGCAGCTTTTCCAGAAGCCTGCTGTTCACCGACCCTTTACCGGCCAGCGCTGCATCTTCATCGAAGTAGCTGCCGGGATAATGTTTACGGATAAATGCATCCATCATCGTATTGCCCGGACCGGTATCGGTGCTGAATACTTTTTCCCCTTCCAGCGTGCCGGGCAGAAAGGTGAAGTTGGCAATGCCCCCGATGTTGAGCATGATCCTGTTCTCTCCTTGTTGGGAAAACAGCAGGTAGTCGCCATAGGCTGCCAACGGGGCGCCTTCCCCGCCGGCGGCAATATGTTTCTGCCGGAAGTCGCTGACGGTAATAATGCCGGTGAGCACCGCGATATGGTCGCCGTCGCCGATCTGCAGCGTGGCGTTGGGGAAATGTGTTTTGCCATGTAATATTCGCGGTGCATGAAAAATGGTCTGCCCGTGGCTGGCGATAAGGTCTATCTCCTCCGGCGAAACACCCCATTGCTGCAGGCATTCCAGTATCATTCCCGCATGCTGCCGGGCTATCCATTCGTTCATGATGCAAACCTGCTCCAGGTCGGCAAGGCGGGTAGAGAATATCCCGGTTATTTCTTCTTTAAACGCCGGGGTATATGGTACTGTCCGGAAGGCCTGAAGGTTCAACTGCATGCGGGTACCGGCGCCCGAAACCACGCAAAGCGCCACGTCCAGTCCGTCCAGGGAAGTACCGGACATCAGGCCGATGATCAGCCGCCGGGGCTTCCCGGAGAGGGTATACAGCTTTTCTATGTTTTTATTCATAACGGAATATCATTGTAAAGCAACAATTTTTATTTGAAAACCACGCGGCGGGATTCATTAATCGAACAAATATCGCCTCTTATCGAAAAAGGCCGCAACTGCATGCAAACCCTGTCCAATTTGCCGTTAAGTGTCAATAACTTATCCCATGCAGTTCAGGAATATCTTCATCGTACTTTTTGTTTCCCTGCTTATTGCGGGATTATGCCTGTACTTTTTGCCTACCAACCGTAAGTACAGTACCGAAGCAGATATCAGTGCGGATAAGAATATTACCTTCCGGACCCTGCGCGATACGGCTAACTGGAAGCGCTGGGATTCGGGATACATGCACGGGCGCCAGTTGGTGGATGTCATAGCCGACAAAACAGGCAATGAATTTCACTATGTTACCCGGCTGGACGACAGGTCCACCGTAGAGGGATCAGTGTCGGTGATAAAATCCAACCAATGGAGTACCAAAATACTCTGGACAGAAAAAGTGGTATTGACAAAAAACATTATGCAAAAGCTGCGGCTTTTGTTCAAGCCTTCCGAATTCAAAGAATCTTTCCTGGAGAGCATTGCCAAGTTCAAGACCGTGATAGAATCTCCCGGGAACTATATGGCCGGTATCACTTTCGAAAAAGTGGAGATACCTGCCAATAAGTTTGTCGTATTGTCTGATACCGTAAATGTAAAGGACCTGTACGCTGCTGTTATCCGGTTGAGAAAACAGATCGTGGCAGCCATACCGGAGAATAACATCCGGGAAGAAGACCTGTTCTATAGCCAGCATGAGCTGCTGCCCGATTCCACCGCTTTTGTAAGGGTAGGGGTAATTGTAGATCACGACCTGATACAGGTTCCACCTCCTTTTGACCTGCTGGATATGGATGAATATGCCGCTATTGTGATGCAGGTAGACCGGCCTTATGCGGAGATCAACCAGGACGTGTCTGTAATGCACCAATGGTTAAAAAAGAATAATGCAAGACCCGCTTTCGATTTCTGGGTAGAGCATCATATGGCGGAGGATCTCACTTCAGAAAAAGCCCCCATGACCATTATCCAGGAGTATTATTCTGTAAAATAGCTCCTTTATCTCCCTGAACTTCTATGTAATTTTAAAAACCAGGCAAAATTTTTGCTGATTATCAGCATATTATAAAGTTGTGTCTGAAAAAATCCTTTCTACCTGTAGGTAGAATCAATTTATACCTCTACCTTTGCGCTCCAATTTTTAACACAGGATATTTTGCGGGATGGCGCGGATATCCTCCGGAAATGATCCGGACAAAATTTAAATACAAATGAGTAAACTACATTTCACTACCAAGCATGCGAATGCGGCTTCCGTGCAACATAACTGGTATGTTGTGGACGGTACCAATCAAACCGTAGGTCGGATGTGCGCCAGGATTGCCTCTGTATTAAGAGGAAAAAACAAAGCTTATTATACGCCTCATGTTGATTGCGGAGACTTTGTAATCGTTATTAATGCCGATAAAGTAAAATTTACCGGGAACAAGCTGGAAGACAAGAGCTACATTAACTTTTCGGGCTACCCGGGTGGAAAAAAAGAAGAGACTGCTAAAAATCTTCTTAACCGCCGTCCTGAGGTAGTTGTTGAGAGAGCTGTAAAAGGAATGCTTCCTAAAAACAGGCTGGGTCGTAAATTATACAAAAAATTATTTGTATATGCCGGTGCTGAACATCCGCACACAGCGCAACAACCCAAAGAATTAAAATTTTAATTAGTTAAAAAGCTTACAGCGTAAAGTTCAAATATGGAAAAGCAAAAAAATGGTGTTGGTCGTCGTAAAGAAGCGGTTACCCGTGTTTTCCTTTCAAGAGGTACCGGCAAGATAACTGTTAACGACAAAGACTATAAACAATATTTTTCCCTGGTTTATTTGCAAAACCAGGTAGAACTCCCCTTAAAAGTTACCGAATCACTGGATAAGTTTGATGTAAAAATAAACGCAAGCGGTGGTGGTATCAAAGGACAGGCGGAGGCAGCAAAGCTGGGTATCGCCCGTGCATTGCTGACGATCAGCGCAGACTACCGTCCTGCCTTAAAAGCAGCGGGTGTGCTGATGCGTGATCCAAGGGGTGTTGAACGTAAGAAATTCGGTAAGAAAAAAGCAAGAAAGAGCTTCCAGTTCAGCAAACGTTAATTCAGGTTGTGGTGTATGGTTTGTAGTGTATGGCTGGATTTGCCGTATCAACTGCTTCAGCCATTACAAGCCAGGCAAAAACAATAAATTAAAAACGAACAATTATTTAATATAATGGAAAACAATACTTCATTGCAACAGCAATTACTGGAAGCAGGCGTTCATTTTGGTCACCTGCGTAAGAAGTGGAATCCAAAAATGTTGCCTTATATCTTCGCTGAAAAAAAAGGCATTCATATTATAGATCTCAACAAAACCGTTGAGCATCTGCAGGAAACAGCGGCTGCATTAAAATCTATAGCCAAGAGCGGCAAAAAAATAATGTTTGTAGGCACAAAGAAACAGGCGAAAGAGATTGTGACGGAGTGTGCGCAAAGGGTAAATATGCCATATGTAACCGAAAGGTGGCTGGGTGGTATGCTTACCAACTTCAATACCGTACGCAAGAGCGTAAAGAAAATGCAGAGTATTGAAAAAATGCTGAACGACGGTACCTTGGACAGCATTACCAAAAAGGAAAGGCTGACGCTTACCCGTGATAAGGAGAAAATGGAAAAAGTGCTGGGTGGTATTGCGCAGCTGGGTCGTGTTCCTGCCGCATTATTTATCGTGGATATAGGACACGAGCATATTGCACTGGCCGAAGCCAAGCGCCTGGGTGTAACTACCTTCGGCATGGTGGATACCAACTGCGATCCGAACAAAGTTGATTTCTCTATTCCCGCCAATGACGATGCTACCAAATCTATAGCCATCATCGTAAACTACATCACTGCCGCTATCGCAGAAGGATTGCAGGAGCGCCAGACAGAAAAGGATGAAGAAGAATCTGAAGAAGAAGTAGTGGAAAGAGGCCCGAGACTGGATATTGATGATGCAGGTGCTGATGGGGAAAAAGGTGGTCGTCGCAGAGGTCCTTCAGGCGGAGGCGGACAGAGAAGGCGTACTCCATCAGCCGGTGGCGGTGGCAGAAAGCCCGGCGGAGCAAAATAGATTTTTTGAATTAAATAAACGCAGAATAAATTATGTCTACAGTAACTATTACAGCAGCAGATATAAACAAGCTGCGCCAGATGACAGGCGCGGGAATGATGGATTGTCGTAAAGCGCTTACCGAAACAAACGGGAACTTTGAAGAAGCCATCGACTGGTTGCGTAAAAAAGGAGCTAAAGTAGCGGCATTAAGGGGCGATCGTGAAGCAAAAGAAGGAGTAGTGATTGCGCAGACAACACCCGACAACAAAACCGGTATCGCTGTCTGCATCAGTTGTGAAACAGATTTCGTAAGTAAAAATGCTGATTTTATCTCCTTTGCAAAAAGCATCGCTGATGCAGCGATAGAAAACAATGTAAAGAGCGCTGAAGAGCTGAACAATGTTACCATAAACGGCGCCAAAGTATCCGACCTGGTGAATGACAAGCTTGCCAGCATCGGGGAAAAGATAGGCGTAAGCAAATTTGAACGTGTAGATGCGGACTATGTGGCTTCTTACATCCATGGCGCTAACCGTATCGGCGTGCTGGTGGGCTTCAACAAAGATGCAGGCGAAGCCGGTAAGGACGTAGCTATGCAGGTAGCAGCCATGAATCCCGTTGCGGTAGATCCGGAATCTGTATCTGCAGAGGCGGTGGCACGCGAAAAAGCGGTGGTAACAGACCAGATAAAGAATGATCCGAAGATGGCAGGTAAGCCTGATGCGATGATCGAAAAGATCGCAGACGGTAAGCTGAACGCTTTCTTCAAGGAAAATACATTGATCGCGCAGCCTTTCGTAAAAGACGGCAGTAAATCAGTAGGCGACTTTTTGAAATCAGTAGACGGAGACCTGAAGGTAATTGAGTTTAAAAGAGTAGCATTAGGTTAATTCCACTCCACTTTTAAATAATAAGCCGGTATGCCTTCTGGGCGCCGGCTTTTTTATTCTACCCCGTGGCCGGGGATGATCAAAAAGTCCCCGGACGTACTACAGCGGAAGGGTCCGGTTACAGGTGGGAAAGCGATCTCTATGGAGTTTTGTCGTTAAAAAATAATTTTGTGCAAAGCTGCTGTAAAGCGCTAAGACTGCATTGCAGGTAAACCATTAAGATAAAATATTATCTTTCATTGATAATATAAAGCTTGAAGATTTTCACTATTAGTGAAAGTCGGGAATTTTCCAGGGGACCAAGTGATCCATGGATCACTTGGTCTAACAATCTGTACAAATCAGTGTTTTCTTTTAAAGAGTTCGTAGAGTTCAACTTCCAGTGTTTCTGCCAGCTTAACTACAGTATATAACTCGATGTTCTTTATAGGACTTCGCGTCAGAAATTGATTCAGAGCGTTTATAGGTATCGGCATCCACGGCATGCAACGAATTGAACTGACGATAACATGGAAATCAGTATCATTTAGAATCTAATTTAAAGCCCAATATATTTTCACCGGCGAGTTTATATGTTCTTGCGATCTCGATTAACGTGTCAAACCGAAAATCAATTTCTCCCTTCTCAATTTTTGCTAATTTGCTGTTATCCAAGTCTGAAGAATAGGAGAATACCAGCAAGTTATTTTCTCTTAAGACCTCCTCCCGATGCTTCTTTAAATAAGCGCCGAACTTTTTTCTTATTGTATGAGTATTACTTTTCTGTGCCATATTATATTTAAAATTGGCATGGAAGAGAAAAATAATTTGGTCGAATTCGACCAAATTATTACCTTTATTAAATAATTAAAAATGTAAAAATTAGAATATAAAGCTATTCACTCAGAGTCTTAACTAGCGAAACGTAGGAATTTCAAAAAGTACAAGACGATAAGTGGCAGGCTCGTACTTTCGTGGTGCGGGCCCTCTTATCTGTACTATGGCCTCCTACGGCCTCGCTAGTTGGTAAGTTGGGCTTCGCACCTTTTTATTATCAGGCGCCGTTCAACCGGGACTCATCTAATTATAAAAGGATGGATCCGATCAATACAACATTGCTGTCTTCTTCCTGTTTGAACGAAGAACATTGCTCACCAATCAAATTATCTACCTATGGCTTATACCCGATATGAAGAAGCGCCTGCAAGGAAGCGTTTCTCCAAGCCAGCTGATCATTTTCTGAATACCATAAAAGGCAAGCCTGCCCGCTGTCTGCGGCATATATTCGAGAACTTTCACCTGGTTGATTTCAGGGAAGAGCTGAACCTGTGGTTACGCATTGCCCTTTCTTCCGGACAGGATGCTTATGGGGAAGGAGCTGCCAGGGAAGACCTGCAGGATTTTGTGGATCGTTTGCACCGGTTGATCGAAGCATTTTGTATGATCCAGATGGTAACAGGCAGAGAAACAATGGCCCTGGAAACGCGCAGGGTGCTGGACAAAGCCAACCGGCCTTTTTATCTTACGGAACCGGAATGGCAACATCCCGGGCGGGTGATAAAAGCATTCCGCAAAACCTTCCGCTACGGCTATGTAAAAACAGAGCTGCTGGATATGCTGGAAGCTGTGGTCATATACGAAGGGACGCAACTATTATGCAAAAACACCCTGGTAGTATTTTACCAGCATCTGAAGCGCATCGTCGGGCTTGCCTATAAGCACCCGCCTGACCTTTGGGAAATTCAAAATCCTCCGGGAAGTTGAAGCTAAAAGCCTCGTTGCTTCACGGCTTCATACAGGATGATCCCTGTGGCCACGGACACATTAAAAGATTCAAATTCGCCTGCAATAGGGATGTTGAAATATTCGTCTGAGGCTTTGCGCAGGAAAGGCTGCACGCCGCGTTCTTCATTACCCATGATGACGCAGGAGGGGAGGCGCCAGTCGATATTATATAGTTTCTTTTCGGCTTTCATTTCCGAGCAGGCAACGCTTATCCCGTTCAGGTGAAGCGTATCTACGGCATGGGCAAGGCTGTTGACACGGGAGATGTAAATTTTTTCCAGTGCGCCGGCGGATGCTTTCAGGGTTTCTTCATTTAATGCCCCAACGCCCTTATCGGGTATGATGATAGCCTGCGCGCCGCAGCATACCGCCGTGCGGGCGATAGCACCTATGTTCCGCACGTCGGTCACCCCGTCGAGCATCACAAAAAGGGGTGTTTGTCCGCCGCCTACTACATGATCTATAACCTGCTGCAGATCGGTGTACTGTACCGTTGCTGCCATGGCAACAACGCCCTGGTGATTGTGGCGCGTAAGGCTGTTCAGCTTTTCTACGGGCACTACCTGCACAGGGATATTATGTTCTTTGGCCAATTGCCGGATGCGGGCAATATTGTCGCCATTGATGTTCTTATGCATGAATATCTTATCAACCGCCCTGCCTGCTTCAATGGCTTCGATCAGTGGCTGACGCCCGATAATAAGTGTGTCTTTTTTCAACTTTGCCGGTTTATATTAACTTGTTTTGCAACAAGTATTGTGTTTTTAAAATGCTTACCATGGAGAGGGAATCGGTTATTTTACCATTCATGACCATCTCAAAGGCTTCCTGAAACGGCAGCTTTTTTATCACCAACTGCTCTGTTTCTTCCGGCTCGGCCTCATGGAAGGAGAGGTCCCTGGCCAGGAAGCTGATCCCGAATTCATCTGTAACAGAATTAGAGAGGTGTATATGCAGCAACTCCTGCCATATTCCGGCTTTCAGCCCCGTTTCCTCCTGCAGCTCCCTTTGCGCCGATGCCAGGGGATCTTCACCCTGTGCACCACCGCCTTCCGGTATTTCCCAGCTATATGCGTCAAGGGGAAAGCGGTATTGTCCTACCAGCCAGGTATTGAGCTGCTCATCCAGCGGCAGGATGCCGATAGCAAGGTTCTTGAAGCTTACCTTTCCGTAAATGCCTTTTCCTCCCGAAGGGTTAATGACATCGTATTCCCTGACATGTATCCACAGGTTTTCATACACTGTTTTCTCCCCGTTGATATGCCATGGATTTTTTTCTTCCATCATGCTGTATTTGATAGTACAAATATAAAACCCGCAGCGTATTTACTGCGGGTTTCAAGTATACGGCTGCCCGGATTATTTCAGTCCGAATGCTTTTTTTACTTCTTTTACCTTGTCCAGCTTTTCCCAGGTAAACAATTCTACTTTTACTTTTTTCTCTTTACCATCAGGAGAAGTGAAGGTTTTGGTCACTATTTCCGACTTGCGTCCCATATGCCCGTACGCTGCTGTTTCACTGTAAATGGGATTGCGCAGCTTCAATCTTTTCTCGATAAAATAAGGGCGCATATCAAAGATGTTTTCCACGATCTTGCTGATCTCGCCATCTGTAAGGTCCACGTTGGCAGTGCCGAAGGTATTCACGTTGATGCTGGTTGGCCTGGCTACACCGATAGCATAGGAAACCTGTACCAGTGCCTCCTTTGCAACACCGGCCGCTACCAGGTTCTTGGCAATATGGCGGGTGGCATAGGCTGCAGACCTGTCTACCTTGGAAGGATCCTTTCCGCTGAAAGCGCCACCGCCGTGCGCGCCCTTGCCGCCGTAGGTATCTACGATTATTTTGCGGCCGGTAAGTCCGGTATCACCATGTGGTCCGCCGATCACAAACTTGCCGGTAGGGTTAATATGGTATTTGATCTTGTCGTTGAAAAGCTTGGCGTATTTTTTATACTTTGCCTTTACTCTTGGTATCAGTATGTTGATGATGTCCTTCTTGATCTTATCCAGCATTTTCGCTTCCGTATCAAAATCGTCGTGCTGGGTGGATACTACGATGGCATCAATTCTTACGGGGTTGTTATTATCGTCGTATTCCAGCGTTACCTGGCTTTTGGCATCGGGACGCAGGTATTTGATCTGCTTGTTTTCCCTTCTCAATGCCGACAATTCAATAAGGATCTTATGTGCCAGGTCCAGCCCCAGCGGCATATAATCTGCTGTTTCATTGGTGGCATATCCAAACATCATACCCTGGTCACCGGCGCCCTGCTCTTCTTTTTTCTTCCTGTCTACGCCCTGGTTAATGTCTGCAGACTGCTCATGTATAGCGGATAGAACACCGCATGAGCTGGCTTCGAACATGTACTCGCTTTTGGTATATCCTATCTTCCGGATAACACCCCTGGCGATTTCCTGTACATCCAGGTATGCTTTTGATTTCACTTCGCCGGCCAATACTACCTGCCCTGTTGTTACCAGGGTTTCACACGCTACTTTACTGTTGGGGTCGAAAGCTAAAAAGTTATCTATCAAGGCGTCAGAGATCTGATCAGCTACCTTGTCGGGGTGCCCTTCAGAGACACTCTCGGAAGTAAATAAATAAGGCATCAGTAAGTATTATAGGTATTTTAAATAATAATGGTGGCAAAGATAAAGCAGGACATTAAATTTTAGAATAAATTATACGAACCACCATGGATTCGGGTAAATCACCCCCGCCATAGATGACAGCCCGGCCCTTAGCAGGCGCACTGTTTACCGGAATCAGGTAGGGTTCTGCCAGGGTATAATGTAAAAGGGTTGTTTGCGGAGCATATAACCTGAAAGCATAATTTTCTGTTCCCCTGGTTACCAAAGCCTGAACATGCCTGGTAAGATTAAAGAACAATTTATTGTTTTTGAGAAACCCTCCGAAGTTGTTGATATCGTATTGGGCAATACGTGTCTGAGCCGTAACGCCGGTTAAATAGAAATCTTCCCGTACTGCCAGATGCACATTGTTTGAGCTGTCGATAAGATCAAGGAAAAATAAATCCGGTGTTTTATAAATGTCATCGCCTGCGGAAGGGGCTGATATAAAAGACAGCTCTGCCCTGTGTATAATACTGTTAGGTATACCTTTAAGACCGGGCACCTTTAGGATGGCATAAGAGCCGGGCGCAGACTGGATAAGCAGTTTTTCGGGATCTTCCGGGGAGGTAGTCTTGCTCAGGTTGGCATATTCGTGTTCAGGCGCACGTTCTATCAGGTTAGCTGAAAACCCTTTTACTTTGTTGCCGAAATAAGTTAAAGTAGAATACGGAATAAAATCTGTACTTACCGTATCCGCTACCCCGTTTTTAATAACCCGGAAGTAAAAGGTCAGTTTAGTATTGGCATCACCCGGATTAAAGAAAGCCAAAGCATTATTGGTAGAAGAACTTCCGTCTACTTTAATGGCCAGTCCATTAAAGGCTTTCTGGAAGGCGGAGTCACGACCTGATGACAGGTAAACCGTACTGGTATCATAACCTGCAAACCGAAGACCGATCGCCGGATCAACAGGTAGACGTAATACATTCTTCACAGTTTGTGTATCCTGTTTTACTACTATCATTTTTTCGTCATCAAATTGCGAAAAATTGACAATGCTGCCGGCTAAATCGGGACCGGTTGTATTAAACCGGGGGTGGGTCAATATATAACCGATAGAATCCTTAAAGTTGTCGTCATTTATTTCAAACGCACTGATCTTTTGACTGGAGGTGCTGTCGCCAAACACAGAGCCCGCATAGGATAAGCTCAGTATGGCAGAATCTATTGCAACGATACTGTCCAGGTTAAGGAAGGGGTTCCGGTTGGTTGAATTGGGTACAAAGGACAGATAGATCTGGGCATCGGTTTTTCCAAAAACGGGATCATTTTCGATCCGTCCCAATGCATGGGCTTCATTCAGGTTTACGGTAGTGGAATCGTCAAACAGATAATTTGACGTATATACTCTCAGCGTTGTATCAAATGTATGAATATTGTCAACTGCGGGCAAAAGGTCGGTGCCAATATCGGTGGGATCTATTTTTGTGCATCTTACAAACTGTGTATTGAGCAAGAACAATGCGCCTACTCCAAGCAGTAACGACTTCAACTTCACCTGATGTTGTTTTAATAGAGGGTTATAATAAGGTACACAATTATGCTGAGAAATTACTTCTGCGCAAGGTCGTCATACAATTGCAAATAGTCTGTTAAATCTGACTCCGCATTAAAAGGCAGTACTTTTTTTCCCTTCACTTTCGCAAACTCATCCGTTAGCTTCTTATCCACTTTCGGTGCGCCGAAAGTAATAGCGTCGGCGTATGTTGCACCTCCCCTGAACATGGCTGTATTGTTGTTATCCTTGAAAGGTTCCATATCCTTTTCCTTAATAGAAGAATGGATAACCGCTTTCTTCACAAAGTCTGTTCCTATTTTGTCCTTGAAGGTATTGGCGCCTATCGTAAAAACGATCTTGCTATTGCTGAATACCGGGTCTTTCTTGTAAGCGGTTTTAATATACAGTGGGATCAGGCCGGTCATCCAGCCGCTGCAATGAATGATGTCCGGGGGCCAGCCGAATTTCTTCACGGTCTCAAGCGCTCCTTTGCAGTAAAAGATGGTACGTAACCAGTTGTCGTCATACCATTCTTCATTCTCGTCCGTAAAAACAAATTTCCTTTTAAATAAATCTTCGTTATCCAGAAAATAGATCTGCAGCCTGGCGTTTGGAAGGGAAGCAACTTTGATCTGTAAGGGATAGTCGTCGTTATCCACCGCAACGTTAATGCCTGATAACCTTACAACCTCATGGAGTCTGTGTCTTCTTTCATTAATTACACCAAAACGGGGCATGATGCAACGAACCTCATAGCCATTTTCGTTTGACTTTATTGCCAGCCTGTTTACAACCTCCGAAAACTCCGTCAGTTCCAGGTAAGGAGACATTTCGTTGGCAATAAATAGAATTCGCTTTTTTGTCGACATTTTCCGTTTTTTGTTGAAAAAATAAAGATTAAAATAGCAGAAAGGCTGCAAAGGTAAGATTTTTTGCCTAACCTTGACCGGATTTACTACTTTTAACCCATTATGCTGATTTTCAGAAAAGCCTCGGATATCACTCATTATCTTCTGCAGCTACGGGAAAAAGGATCTGTTTCTGGCTTTGTGCCAACAATGGGAGCGCTGCATACAGGGCATATTTCGTTAATTGACAAAGCCCAGGCTTCCTGCGACCTGGTGATCTGCAGCATTTTCGTGAACCCTACCCAGTTCAATGACCCCGAGGACTTCAAAAAATATCCGGTAACCATCGAACAGGATATATACATGCTGGAAAAAGCAGGTTGTGATGTGCTCTTTCTCCCTTCTGTAACAGAAATGTATCCCGAAGCAACGGGGCAGCATACGCAGGTGCATTATGATATAGGTTACCTGGAGTCCGTGCTGGAAGGTGCTTACCGCCCGGGACATTTTCAGGGGGTATGCACCATTGTACATAAGCTCCTGGACATTATACAGCCGGATAAACTTTTTATGGGGCAAAAAGATTACCAGCAATGCATGGTGATCAAAAAATTGCTGGTGCTGATCAACAGTCCTGCCCGACTGATCGTAAGTGAAACCCTCCGGGAGCCGAACGGACTGGCAATGAGCAGCCGCAACCAACGGTTGTCGGAAGAGGAAAGAAAGCTTGCTGCAGGTATTTTTGAAACCCTGCAATACATCGGCACCCATGTGCAGCCTGGTCCGCTCGGCCCTTTGCTTCTGCATGCGGAACAAATGCTGAAGGAAAAAAAGCTGGATCCAGACTATATGGTAGTAGCCAATGCCGATACCCTGGAAGTATTAGATGTGTGGGATGGCGTAACCGGTATAGTGGCGCTGGCAGCAGCCTATATGGGCAAGGTACGCCTGATTGATAATTTAACTTTGCCCCGTAATTTTGCATGATATGCGTATAGAAATACTGAAATCGAAGATACACAGGCTTACTATTACAGAAGCTGACCTGAATTATATAGGAAGCCTCACCCTTGATGCCAACCTGATGGAAGCGGCAAATATGATAGAGAACGAGAAAGTGCAGATCGTCAATGTCAATAATGGTGCACGTATAGAGACCTATCTCATTAAAGGGAAGCCGGGCTCGGGTATCTGTTGCCTGAACGGACCTGCGGCAAGGCAGGGTGCGGTTGGCGACATCGTTATCGTGATATCCTATGCTTCCATGGAGTTTGAAGAGGCGAAAAGCTTCAAGCCGGTCATTGTATTTCCGAAGGAAGGAAACAAATTATAAGCTGTTAACAGGGAAAAGGCTGATATGAAATATACAGACGTAATATCAAGAAAGGTATTATCAGATGACGAGCTGACGCGGCAGGTAGAACGCTGGAAGCTGCTCAATAAAAAAATAGTGTTCACGAACGGCTGCTTTGATATACTGCATAAAGGACACCTGGAGCTGTTGGCCAGGGCTGCTGAAAGCGGTGATATATTGATTGTTGGGATAAATGCAGATAGTTCCGTCCGCCGGTTGAAAGGCGATTCCCGACCGGTAAACGATGAATCGTTCAGGGCAACGATGCTGGCGTCGCTTATTATAGTAGATGCCGTGGTTCTTTTTGAGGAAGAAACTCCTGCCCGTTTGATCAGCCGTATTGAACCGGATGTTTTAGTAAAGGGAGGCGACTATGCTATCGAACAAATAGTAGGGGCAGAAGAAGTGATCAAAAATGGCGGAGAGGTAAAGATCATCCCCTTTGTAAAAGGATATTCTACCACTTCCCTGATTGAAAAGATCCAAAGCCTTTAGGGCGGTCTTTACCGGGTTAAGCGGCTAGATCAACAGCGGACGAATACATATTACGGGATCCGTATCCACCAGTGTCACGTCAAACATGAATTTTCATTTGAGGTCTCCTGCAGATCCCGCTGAATTCCGCAGAGAATCAAAGCCTTCTGCACTTATTAGGGAAATCAGGGGGAAATATTATCCGTCGTTTTATCGCTGACATGACACCAGTGTCACGTCAAACATGAATTTTCATTTGAGGTCTCCCGCAGATTCCGCTGAATTCCGCAGAGAATCAAAGCCTTCTGCGCTTATTAGGGAAATCAGGGGGAAATATTATCCGTCGTTTTATCGCCGACATGACACTAGGGCGGGACTTCCATAATCTTTCCACATCTAATTGTTTTTTACTGTAATTGAAATACCTTTGCGGTCATTTTAAGGAGTGTTGTTTTCTGTAAAATATTGTTTTTCAATTAACTAATTAACTTACATCTATGCCAGCCGCATTAAAAGAGGTCAGAAACCGTATCAAATCTGTACAAAGCACCCAGCAGATAACAAAGGCAATGAAAATGGTGAGCGCAGCCAAGCTGAGGCGGGCACAGGAGGCTATCCTGCAAATGCGTCCCTATGCCAAAAAGTTGCAGGAAATGCTGAGCAATATTGTAAGTAACACAGATGGTGATATCAGCGCAGACCTTTCCGTACAGCGTCCGGTTAATAATGTCCTCATTATTGCCATTACGTCCGACCGCGGACTTTGCGGAGCCTATAATGCAAACGTGATCAAGCTGACAAAAGCGCTGGCACAGGAAAAATACCCGGCTCAGCTGGAAAAAGGAAAAGTGACCGTTTGGCCCATCGGTAAAAAAGCTTTTGAAGCCATGCAAAAGTTTGCGGTTATTAATAACCCGGTGTACAAGGATGTGCTGCAAGCCCTGTCTTTCGAAAGCGTGCAGGAGGTAGCCCAGGGCGCCATTGAAGCATTTTCGAAAAATGAGTTCGACGTGGTGGAAATCGTGTACAGCGAGTTTCGCAATGCGGCTACCCAGAGTTTTGTGGTAGAGCGGTTCCTTCCCATTCCCAAAGTGGAAAATAAGGACGGAAAGTCAACGAAAGCAGATTTTATTTTTGAGCCGGACCAGGAGACGCTGATAGCCGAGCTGATGCCTAAAATACTGAATACACAATTGTATAAAGCGGTGCTGGATGCTAATGCCAGTGAGCACGGTGCAAGGATGACAGCCATGGACAAAGCAAGTGAAAATGCGAACGAACTGCTGAAAGACCTGCGTATCTCGTATAACAGGGCGCGCCAGGCAGCCATCACTACAGAGCTTACTGAAATCGTGAGCGGTGCAGCCGCCCTGCAGGGATAGTATAAAGTTTTACCAAAAACCCAACCTATTAAATAACCAATGGAGATTTCGCAGATCATACCGCATGTTGAAGCATTGATATTTGCCAGTGAAAAGCCTTTGACCAGCCTGGAACTGGTTGACCTGCTTAACAATGCCCTGGGGTTCATTGAAGACCGGGCTACGCTGGAACAGGTAGAATCTGCGATTGATGGTATACGTGAGAAATATGCCACCGAGTTTTATCCGTTTGAAGTAAGGCAGAGCGGGGGAGGATGGCAGTTCCTTACAAAAGGTCTTTTTCATAAAACCATTGCCCAGTTAAACGGGGATAAGTTTTTGAAACGTTTGTCTGCCGCCGCCATGGAAACCCTGGCTATTATCGCGTATAAGCAGCCCATCACAAAAGGGGAGATCGAAACAATAAGAGGGGTTAACTGCGACTATGTGATACAAAAGCTGCTGGAAAAGGAACTGGTGGTGATCAGCGGAAGAGAGGAAACGCTTCCGGGCAAGCCGTTGATCTATAACACATCCAAGTCTTTCATGGATTATTTCGGGATCAACTCCGCCGATGATCTGCCCAGGATCAAAGACGTATTGGCTGACCAGGTAGTAGCGCCCACGCTTGTAAATGCAAGTCATTTTGAAGTGGAAAAAGAGATCAACCTGCTGGTAGGGGAAAACGGTGAATTGATGCAGCAGACAACGATCACCATCGGGGAAGTAGAAGAAGAGAAGCCGGATATTGTTGATGAAGCACCGGCGGAACCCATTTCAGAAGATACTTCCGGAAATATGCATGAGGCTTCAGACGAAGAAGCCCCGGAAAAACAGGATGACCAGTCAGACGACATTGAGCCGGAGGAAACGTCCGGTGATGATAACCCCGAAGAAAAATGACCTGCTTACCGGTTATGCATAAGGGTGAGTCCACGGTTCCCGGTAAGAGCGCTTCAGCAATTTTGTTGCTTCAGGATCACCAGTAATTATTTTTTCAGCCGGATTATATACCAATGGCCTTCCAAGCTGCATGGATAAGTTTGCGATGATGCAGCTTGCGGTGGAAATATGCCCCTGTTCAATATCCGCTACCGGTCTGGTTTTATTGTCAATTGCTTTCAGGAAATCGAGCATATGCAGGCGTGTAGCCGGTGCAGCGTGTAGTTCTATATCCGGCTCTTTCAGGTCTTCGGGGTATTTTTCTTTTTCATACACAACGTCCTTATGGATCTTTTCTCCTTTGCCTACAGGAATAAAATCGTATTGCATGGGACTACCATACAGGCTGCCTTTATCGCCGTACAGCTTGAAAGCCCAGGGATATTGCGGGTCGTTAGGCGTACCCCAGGTGCGGTGTTCCCACACGCAGTTCAACCCGTCATATTCAAATATGGCAGTCTGCGTATCAGCTATATTGCTTTTTCCGCCCTTGTCCACATAAATGCCTCCGGCAGAGCTGATCTTTTTCGGCCAACCCAGCTGGAGCATCCACCTTACCGTATCGAACATGTGTACGCACATGTCGCCCATAATGCCATTGCCATATTCCATGAATGTACGCCACCATCCGCGATGTGGCATACCGTCGAAAGGACGCAGCGGCGCGGGTCCTGTCCACATTTCATAATCAAAATAATCAGGTACCGGCTCTACGGGTGGATTCCCGTTTCTGCGCATATGATAATAACAGCACATTTCCGCATGGGATACCTTGCCCAGCAATCCCGCATCCACTATATTTTTCTTGGCCTCAATTAAATGAGGTGTGCTTTTTCTTTGTGTACCGATCTGTACCACACGGTTATGCTTACGCGCAGTTGCCAGTATGGCTTCTCCTTCCAGGACATCCACACTGATCGGTTTCTGCAGGTACACATGTGCACCGGCTTTTATAGAATCTATTGCCTGCAGGGCATGCCAGTGATCGGGAGAGCCGATCAGCACGATTTCCGGTTTTTGTTCCGCCAGCAGCTTTCGGTAATCGCCATATAACGCGGGCTTCTTCCTGCCGGGCAATCGCTGCCCTACCATCACGGCGGCATTCTCCAGCATGTGACGGTCCGGATCGCATAATCCCACTACTTCTACAGGCGCCACCTGTATCAGCCTGAACAGATCGCTTTTTCCGTACCACCCGGTTCCTATTAAGGCTACCCTGCGGGTTTGGGATGTTGCATGAAAATCCATACCGTTGGCCTTTAATGCAGCCAGTGCCAGCATGGCAGAAGTACCTTTAATAAAATTCCTTCGATTGAATTGTGAATGACTCATATGGCAACCGTATTATGTTATACGTTGATTAAAGATAGGCAATTTGAAAATGAGCGGGTGTGAAAATGTGGCAATTCAAAAATGTTTGCAGGCTATCCTGTGTCCTGTGCCTGTATTTCGTAGCTTGCGTCTCAAAGCCTGTATCCTGCAACTTACAATATCCTGCTTATAATAATCCTCCTTCAATTATCAAAAACTTGTATATTTTCTTGTTTTCCCCGATATTCGGTATTGATTATAGAAAATTGATTACAAAATCTAATTGTTTTTTATGGACGCCAAAATAAAAGAAAGAGTAGATAGCTGGCTGCAGGGTTCATTCGATGAGGAAACCAAAGGTCAGCTCCAGGCTTTGCTTAAAGAAAATCCTGATGAGCTTACAGATGCATTTTATCGTAACCTGGAATTCGGTACCGGAGGTTTGAGGGGGATCATGGGAGTTGGTACCAACAGGATCAACAAGTACACGATTGGTATGGCTACACAGGGATATGCCAATTACCTGAACAGTGTTTATCCCGGCAAAGAGGTAAAAGTAGCTATAGCACACGATAGCCGTAACAACAGCCGGAAGTTTGCGGAAATCACTGCCAACGTAATGGCGGCAAATGGTATCAAAGTCTTTTTATTCGAGGCCTTGCGGCCTACACCGGAGCTTTCTTTTGCTATCCGTCACCTGGGCTGCCAGGGAGGTGTGGTATGTACGGCTTCACATAACCCCAAGGAGTATAATGGTTACAAGGCATATTGGAATGACGGGGGGCAACTGGTGCCGCCGCATGATAAAAATGTGATCAAGGAAGTGGATAAGATTGCTTCGGTAGATGAAGTAAAATGGAACGGGGGTGAAAGTAACATACAGATCATCGGAAAGGATGTAGACAAGGCCTACCTGGAAATGGCGAAGTCCCTGAGCGTGTACCCGGATGTGATAGCAAGACAGCAAGACCTGAAAATCGTTTATACACCGATACATGGTACAGGTATCACTCTTGTGCCGGAACTGCTGAAGCTATACGGTTTTACCAATGTGACGATCGTTGATGAACAATCGAAGCCCGACGGTAACTTTCCTACTGTGGTGTATCCTAATCCGGAGGAAAGTGAGGCCATGAGTATTGGTCTGAAAAAGGCCAAAGAGCTCAACGCCGATATTTTACTCGGTACAGATCCCGATGCAGACAGGGTAGGTATTGCTATTAAGGATACAAAAGGAGAGTGGCTGCTGGTGAACGGTAACCAGACTGCAGTGCTGGCATTCAGCTACCTGATAGAAGCACGTAAGTCCAAGGGGATCGCCAAGCCGAACGATATGGTAGTAAAAACGATCGTAACCACGGATATGATCGACCGTTTCGCGGAAAAGAATAATGTAGCATGTTATAATGTTTTAACAGGGTTTAAATGGATAGCGGAGCTGATCAAAGAAAAAGAAGGGAAGGAAGATTATATCGTAGGTGGGGAGGAAAGCTACGGACTGCTGGTGGGACCCGAGCTGCGGGATAAGGATGCGGTAAGCGCAGTGGCTATCTTATGCGAGATGGCTGCATATGAAAAAGATAAGGGGCGCAGCCTGTATGAAAAGCTGATTGACCTGTACGTACAGTGTGGCTTTTATAAGGAAAGCCTTATCTCCATTACCAAAAAGGGAATGCGTGGTCAGGAAGAGATAGCAGAGATGATGCAGGCGTACCGCGATAAAACGCCTGATGCCATTAATGGCTCGGATGTGGTGCAGCTGCTGGACTACCAGAGTAGTAAGGGCAAAAATCCAAAAACAGGTGAGGAATGGGATATCAACCTGCCCAAGTCAAATGTGCTGCAGTTTATACTTGCAGATGGTACCAAGATATCTGCCCGACCTTCCGGCACGGAGCCAAAGATCAAGTTCTACTTCAGTGTAAATACAAAGTTGAACAGCGCAGCAGATTTTGAAAAGACAAATGAGGAGCTGAATAAACGTATCCAGGCTATTATTGCAGATATGAAATTAAAATAATCAGCGTTTTTGCGGCTTTTGCCATTTGATTTTCACATTTGAGCAATTTATAATACCTTTGCGGCTCATTCCTGAGGGAATGAGCTTTTTTTATCACCCGCCGGGTGGAACGATTCTTGCATTTATGAAATAATCCTTCCCTTTCTGATTGCGAAAGCCATTTAGTGACTTTATTTTTCATTTAAAAAAAAGAACAAGGAATGGTACAGAAAACGTATTTTAAAACCAAAGATTATTGTAAAGTAAAGTTTTCAGTAAAACCTGAAGAAGCGGAAACGGTTGAAATACTGGGGCTGAACAGTGACTGGAACAATGCTGTGAGCATGAGCAGGAAGAAGGACGGCACATTTTCTGCGGATGTCAATCTGCCGAAGGATTCACGTCATGAGTTCAGGTATCTGGTCAATCATAACGAATGGATCAATGAGCCGGAAGCAGATAGTGAGGCTCCCAATATCTTTGGTGGTACCAATAGCATCATTACACTGTAAGCAACTTCGCTCCCTTTAGTAAATAACAGGAAGTGTTTCCATGCACCCAGGGGAAACCTTCTGCACATGAAGCCGTATCAAAGGTCTTGAAGCGGCTTCTTTTTTTAAGGCCCCTCATGTCTCCCTGCCTGTCCTGAACACATCCGGGTAGAATTTCTTTTTACAGAGAAGAAACGGTGCGGCGTAATAAAACCTGTATTTTCAGTTATACCATTTCACCTGTGGCACACAATCCGCACAGTCATTTTCTTACTTCCGAATTCCCGGTATTCTCCCTCCATTTTCAAATTAACCACATTATCACATTTTCTCATTCACCTTATCTCTCCTTTCCTTCATTTCCCGCCAGGTAGTCAGGATGATCCCTTCCTTTTCAATAAAGGCTTTCAGCCTGGGATCCATCATTGCCAGGTAATCGCCTCTGCGCGTGGGGCCCGAGTCGGAGATATGCTCGAATACTTCCGTGGTATTGGTGCAATGCATGATCACCATGGTAATACCCGGCTTCACAGACCTGAGCGCATCGATATATTTTTCTGTCTTAAATGCCTGCAGCTTTGTGTCGTCCTTTGTCATGCTTTCAGACGGCTTCCAACTGTAGGAATCATTGTGCAGATCGTCCAGGACAGGTAAACCGGCATCCCATAACTTTTTTCCTGCCATACGGGCAAACTGCATAGTGGCAGAGGTAGCAGCAAGTTCCTTTGCGATGAGGGTATTGTGCCCACCCGGAAACATAACCGGGATCTTGTATTCGATACCCACTTTGAGGTACTTTTCTATAAATGCAGGCGTCGCAAAGAGCGTACCCATATGAGAGTCCATATGGGTAGGTTCAAAACCCATGCTTCTGGCCCTGTCAACCTGTGCGCGTATTTCCTTCTCTACTTCGTCCGGCGTGGCGTTTTTCACCACGTCTGCCACCCCGCGCCACATGGCACCTTCCGCATCCACCAGGCCCGGTGTCTGGTATTTACCGCTCAGCGGTCCCCAGCGATAGTCTTTCCATTCTGAGGTAAGTGTAAGGTGTAAACCTGCATCTATAGAAGGGTTATCTTTTAAAAAATGGAAAAAGCCGGGTACCCATGGGCAGGGCATCATAACGCTGCAGGAATTGGCCACTCCTTTTGTCAGAGCTTCAATGCTGCCTTTGTTGGAATCGTAAGACATGCCCAGGTCATCAATATGCAGGATGACAACTTTTGCCCCTTTGGGATATCCTAATTTTTCAGCATAAGTGGGTTCTGGCTGGGCAAATGATCCAAAAGAGAAGCCCAGCCAACAGCATACGGAGAAGAGATATTTCATATTCGGGAAATGAACGTTGATTATCCCGTTAAATTAATCAATAATGTGCATATTAATCAATGTTCAAACACGGAGAAATAGTTTTCAAGGTCAGCAATATAGGTTTTATACCTCCGTTATTATCTCGGTTTTTCATAGGATATTGGATTTAAAACGGGGCAGGATTTCTATCCAGCCCTTTTTTATTATAATACTTCCTGATTATCAGCTTCTTAAGTATATTCCTCCATTTATTATAAATTTCTTCTTACGCGTGCAACTATTTTGAAAAATCAATGGTCTATTATATGGTTTTTCATAGGATATTGGATTTAGAAACGGGGCAGGATTTTTATCCAGCCCTCTTTTATTTTTATACCTGTCCGATTTTTTATATATTGACATGTGCGGTTCGTTTTACACCGCAATGCAACCTGATGAATAAAGACCTCCTATACCTTATCGGACTTACCATGGTACCTCAGATAGGCGATATACATGCCCGCGCTTTACTTACTCATTTTGGTTCCGCCAGAAAAATATTTGATGCCAAAAGATCAGAACTGGACAGATTACCGGGCATAGGTACGGTGAGGGCAGAGGCTATACGAAGTTTTAAAGACTTTGGAAGGGCGGAAGAGGAGCTGAAATTTATAGAGAAATATAAGATAACCGTTTTAACACAGAGAGATGCGAATTATCCGCAAAGGCTGCTGCATTGCATGGATGCGCCTGTTGTTTTGTATTACCACGGAACGGCCGACCTCAATGTTTCTCATGTCATATCAGTAATAGGTACGCGAAGTAATACTTCCTATGGCCGCGGGGTGACCGAGGAAATTATTGATACCCTGGATATAGATAACCTGCTGGTGGTAAGCGGTCTTGCCTACGGGATCGACAGCGTGGCCCATAAACGTGCCTTGAAAAAGAATATAGCAACGGTGGGTGTGCTGGCACACGGACTGGATACGATTTACCCTGCCGTCAATAAGGAAATGGCGAAGCAGATGGTTGCGCATGGCGGTCTGCTTTCCGACTTTATGTCTGGTACAGGCCCCGATAAGCAAAACTTTCCCCGGAGGAACCGGATCGTTGCAGGGATTTGTGATGCTGTGATAGTGGTGGAGACCGGCATCCGTGGCGGAAGCATGATTACGGCCGAACTGGCAAACAGCTATCATAAAGATGTTTTTGCGGTGCCCGGAAGGGTGGGAGACCATAAAAGCGCCGGATGCAATTACCTTATCATGAGCAATAGGGCAGCGCTGGTACGCAATGGAAAAGATATCATGGACCTGATGAACTGGGGCAGATCCTCCCCTGCAAAAACCGTTCAGCGTGTTCTTTTTCCGCAGCTTTCTCCTGTAGAAACCGGGATTGTAAAGCTGCTGGAAAAAGGAGCAGCACATATTGATGAGGTAACCGCGATGTGCACAGGTAATACCAGCAGCGTAATAGCTGCTGCAATGCTCAACCTGGAGCTGGAAGGTATTATAAGGTCTTTGCCGGGGAAAATGTATCAACTGGTGTAGGCAGGGGCTGTAGCTGAAGAACAAAATTTGGATGCTATTTGTATAGCACCCTATCTTTGCACATGGCAACAAGAAATAACCCTCACAAAAAAAAGGAACTTTCAAAATTTTTTGCGGACGGACTGACGTTTGATGATGTGCTGCTGGTGCCGGCATATTCTGAAGTGTTACCCCGCGATGTCAGTATCAGTTCCAGACTTACCAAAAGCATTACATTAAATATACCTATGCTGTCTTCAGCAATGGATACGGTGACGGAAGCCAAGCTGGCTATTGCGCTTGCCAGGGAAGGCGGGCTGGGCATCCTTCACAAGAATATGACCATAGAGAAGCAGGCCGAACAGGTAAGGAAGGTGAAACGCAGTGAAAGCGGGCTGATACTGGACCCGGTAACACTGAATGCGGATGCAACTATCGGCGATGCGCTGCAACTGATGCGTGAGAACAAAATCGGGGGTATCCCGATCGTTGATGCCAATAAAAAGCTGGCAGGTATCTTAACGAACCGTGACCTTCGCTTTGAGACGACGATCTCCAAGAAGGTCAGTGAAGTGATGACAAAGGAAAACCTGATCACGGCGCCGGAAGGCACGGACCTGAATAAAGCAAAGAGAATATTAAGTCAGTATAAAATTGAAAAGCTCCCTGTTGTAAACCGTTCAGGAGAGCTTGTTGGACTCATCACTTATAGGGATATCCTCCAATTGCAAAGTCATCCTAATGCAGTAAAGGATAAATTCGGGCGCCTGCTGACAGGCGCTGCGCTTGGAATCACCGGCGATTTGCTGGACAGGGCTTCTGCCTTGCAACATATAGGCGTGGATATTGTGTGCCTGGATAGTGCTCACGGGCACACCAGGGGAGTGATCGATTCTCTCAGGAAACTTAAAAAGAACTTTAAAAAGTTGCAGGTCATAGCCGGTAATATTGCTACTGCTGCCGGTGCGAAGGCATTGGCAGAAGCGGGTGCGGATGCTGTGAAAGTAGGTATAGGACCAGGCTCTATCTGCACGACCCGCATCGTTGCCGGTGCAGGAGTGCCGCAGATCACAGCCATCATGGAAGCCGCTTCCGTATTGCACAAATTAAATGTTCCCCTGATTGCCGATGGCGGCATACGGTATACAGGTGATATGGTAAAAGCCCTGGCCGCCGGCGCCAACGTAGTGATGATGGGAAGCATTTTTGCCGGCACAGAGGAAAGCCCGGGTGAAACCATTATTTATGAGGGAAGGAAATTCAAGCAATACCGGGGAATGGGATCACTGGGTGCCATGAGCCAGGGAAGCAGCGACCGTTATTTCCAGGATGTGGAAGACGATATAAAGAAATTTGTTCCGGAAGGGATAGAAGGAAGGGTGGCGTTTAAAGGCAGCTTAAGCGAGATCGTGTACCAGTATATAGGCGGCCTGCGCTCGGGTATGGGATATTGCGGAGCGAAGGACATTGCTGCTTTACAAAAAGCGCAGTTCATTAAGATCAGCAATGCCGGCATGCGCGAAAGTCATGCCCATGACATTGAAATTACAAAAGAAGCACCTAACTATACACGTTAGTATTTTACAGATGGCTATCTGGTATTAGTACTTCGCGGCAGTTATTGTTGTCCGGAGTTTTTAACCAAAAGCGTTCGAAACCTGACTGGCGATAAGATAATGCTTTGTGCTTAGCCTGGATTGTGCAAGGGTAAATGAATAAACCAAAGCACAGGTCAGCCAACAACACAAAGCGTAGCTACAGACCTGCGCTAGCCCGAGCCTAATTATACACGTTAGTATTTTGCAGATGGCTATCTGGCATTAGTACTTCACGGCAGTTACTGTTGTTCGGAGTTTTTAACTCCGGATTCTTTATGTTCTTCCCCGTCCCCGACGTGGATTTTGAAAACTTAACTTACATAGTTTGTATCACTAACAAAAGCAACAGATGCGTATTATTATCAGGAGGGCTGTCAAAGAAGATTGTAAAAAAATGCTGGAACTGGTGCAGGAGCTGGCGGATTATGAAAAAGCACCCGATGAGGTAACGGTTCCTTTCGACCATTTTGTGGAAAGTGGTTTTGGAGAAAAGCCGGTATGGTGGGCCTTTGTAGCCGAAGATGAAACGAATAAGCAGATTGTCGGTATGGCCCTGTATTATATACGGTATTCCACCTGGAAAGGACAGCGGCTTTTCCTCGAAGATCTTATTGTTTCACAGGAATGGCGGGGCAGGGGTATAGGCAAACAGCTTTTTGACCGGGTGGTGACGGATGCAAAGGAAAAAGGATTCAGGGGTATGATGTGGCAGGTGCTTAACTGGAACGAACCAGCCATCAACTTTTATAAAAGGTACGATGCATCTTTTGACGGGGAATGGATCAACTGCACCTTGTCTGAGGAACAGGTAAATAAATAAAGATATTCCAACTTTCTGCTTTGAAGCAACGTATAGGAATGTATGCCGGTCAGTAATAAAGTTGCCGTTTTTTTCCTTTTAGCAGAAAGATACCATGAATGATAAAGTTAAAATCCTTACTCCCTGTTTTTTACTGTTAGTTACCCTGTTATATAACGGGCAGACTACAGCACAGACGGCTGTGGAGCCTTACGCCGGATACAGTGTTGATTTATATAACAGGGAACATTTTTCTCAAATAAATACAGGTATACAACTGGCATTTATCAATAAGCCGGTTTATAAGATGCTGGTATCCCTTCAGGGAAGTTTTCCTCTTTTTCCGCATGCCGGTACGGATGCTGCGTTCACTGCTGACCCAGGTCTGTCTTTAAGCAGCTTTGCAAAAAGAAAATCGGGCGCACATGCCTTAAGCATGGCACTGTCGCACCGGTTTAGGATGGGAGACAGGAATAAAAAGAATTCTTTTTCTGCCGTTCTCAGCTTCGGCCTGGCGGAGCACAGGATCCGGGTTCGTTATTATGGCTACGATAAAAAAAATTATACGGTACTGAATCCTCATATAGATTATAAAGAGACCGGTGTTTTCTTTAGTGCAGGTGTGCATTACGACCGGAAGTTCAATGATGGAAGATTGTTTGCGCAGCTAACAGCCGGCACGCCGCTGCTGGTGAAGTGGAATAACTACTATTATAGATCACTGGCACCGCTCAGCCTTAATATCGGGTATGGTTTTGATATAGAAAAAAAGAATGCCCGTGCTTCCAAAAAATAAACTGAATCTGATGAAAAGAAACCGGCTGATACTTTTGTTCGTTGCATGCTCATTAGCGCTTTTATCCTGTCGTAAAAATTATACCAGGTTTTTTGAAGACAGCGTTGAAGAGGGTTTATCGGTGTTTTCAGACAAAGGGTATAATGTAATGTCCTGTTATATAAATGGAGAACCGTACCGGACAAAAAACAGGGAAGCCTATTCAGGCTGGAGAGGCGGCGTATCCTATGAAATATATGTGAACAAGGAAGCTTCTGATACCGCTGAATCACTGATCTTTTCCTGGGGAAAGATCAAGCTTGTTTTAATAAAGGAAAAATTTACGATAGATGATTTCCGCCGGCTGGAAAACCAATGTGTCCCGATAGACGGAACAAACGGTTATTTCCAGGTGGATGCTGAACGGGGAACCGGTACGATATATTTTCATAAAGCGGGACTTGCTGAAGCACCAACCGGTGGATTCGGAGGATATATTTCCGGGTTGTTTGAGATCAGCACCCCCTCAGCAACAGTTACGCACGGAAGATTCGATCATTCCCTGGACGGGAATATTCATTTTTATTATTGAGGCTCAATTGACTCATTTCTTCAGTACCCTTTCAAACAGCCTGAAAATACGTTTGTATTCGTCGGTCCAGCTACTGGGCTCTACGAAGCCATGGTCTTCTACAGGATACATGGCTACTTCCCAGTTATCCTTCCCGAGTTCGATCAGCCGTTGTGAGAGTCGTACTACATCCTGGAAGTGAACGTTCACATCTATTACACCATGACAAATTAGTAACTCATCCCGCAAACCCCCGGCATGATAGATCGGAGAGCTTTTCCGGTAGGCAATGCTGTCTTCGGAAGGCGTGTTCAGGATATTGGAGGTATAACCATGGTTATAATGCGCCCAATCGGTAACCGGCCGTAAAGCCGCGCCTGCTGCAAATGTACCGGGCGACGTAAATAATCCCATGAGCGTGATAAAGCCGCCATAGGAGCCGCCGTATATGCCGATACGTTTCGGGTCCACCCCGAATGTTTCTGTTAAATACCTGGCTCCGTCAATATTATCTGTCAGGTCTTTTCCACCCATATGACGGTAAATGCCGGTACGCCAGTCCCTGCCGTATCCGGCACTGGCCCGGAAATCCATATCCAGCACATAATAACCGTTATCTGCCAGCAGATTATGGAACATATATTCCCGGAAATAGCTGCTCCACCATTTATGGGCGTTCTGCAGGTAGCCGGCGCCGTGTACAAATATTACGGCCGGTTTGGAGGGATGGGGGGTAGCCGGTTTGTACAACCGTGCATATACATCCTGCCCATCCCGGGCTTTGAATGTAACGATATCGGGTACCCGCCATGCATATCGCTTAAACCCGTCACTTTGTGCTTTATCGGTCACTTGTCTGACCGGTGATCCTGGTTTGTTTTCCCGGAGGAATAATTCGGCAGGCGCATTGCTGGAGGAATACAGTATTGCCAGTTGTTTTTCATCCGGCGACATAACAACCTGGTGGGCACCTTCGGCTGTAGTGATCCTTTCCTGTTTGCCATTGGCGATGGTCAGCCGGTAAAACTGCTTTTCGCCGGGATGTACCTGGTTGGTGGTAATGTAAAAATGTTTTTTGTCATGCGATAAGGATGCTTCCTGCACCTCGTAGTTGCCGTTGGTCAGCGCCTTCACCTCTTTCGTTTTAATATGCACTGTATACAGGTGTGCATAACCGGATACTTCAGACTGAAACCAGTAATAATCATTATTGATCCAGCCGGCGTTATTGATGCCCGGTCCGCCGATCCATGCTTCATCACGTTGCCGGTCCAGCAACGATAATGTGCCTGTGGCGGGATCCATGAGCATGATCCATTTATCCTTATTGTCCTGCGAACGGATAGAAACCACAGCCATTGCAACACCGGGCGCCCAGTCAACAGATTGAACGGTTACTTTCCGCCTGGTTTCTGCCGGTTTACGGCCGGGATAATCTTTAAGATAATCGGGCTGCTCTTCTATGCCCGGCAGGGAATCCACCGGGATGATGTAAGCCGTATCCTTTGACCTGTTATATACATACAATTCACTCGTTCCAAAAGGAGCGCCTACCTTGGTTCTGCCATGGATATCTTCTGTAAAGCCTGATTCCGTAACATAGTTAGGAATAATGGTCTTCTTTCCTCCGGTGTCCGGCTTGAATAAAAGGAGACTGATAAACTGTCCGTCTGCGCTGATATGAATGTTCCTTATATTCTTGTCACCTGTATACACCGGCTGCAGCTTTTCCCTGCTTACAGACTTGTTATAGGCTTCTGTGGTTTCTTTTTTATCCTTACGTTCCCGCAGTACCTCTATCAGCTCTATCTGATCATTTTTCAGCCAGTTCTCCTGGTCGTTTTTTTTCTTTTTCTCTTCCTCTTTTTTCCCATTCAGGATGTTGGTCAATTGTTCTGTTCCTCCCTTGCTGATATGCCATGCAAACAGGTTGTCTCCCTGGCGGTACACCACCCGGCTGTCACCGAAGGAAAATGCGGGTGAGAGTTCTGTCGCACCGGTTTTTGTCACCTGAACTGTTTTTCCGGTTTTATTATCCACCCAAAAAATATCGCCGTCCTTTGCATATACATACTGTGTACGTGTGCTGTTATACACCAGGTCGCCTGCCAATACCAGCTCATTTTTTACAAAGGGCATCACTTTGGTAATAACAGTTTGCTTAACATCGTATGCATACAGCGAATCTGCCGGGGCGTTGTCCGGGTTCCATTGGAAATATATACGCTTGCCATCTGCGCTCCATCGGGGGTTGGAAGGAGAGGAGCCGATCCATTTCGGATCGCGCATGATCTTCTCAATGGTCAGGGTATCGGCAGGGTTTTGTGCCGCGGATATAAAACATACCAGGACGATAATACCGGAAAATGCCAGTTTTTTCATGATTCAATCAACTAAAGCAATATCCCGCGAAGGAATACATATGCCAGTGAAAAATAAATTATCAGCCCCGTGACGTCTACCAGGGTGGCAACGAAGGGAGCAGATGAAGTGGCGGGATCGGCTCCCAGCTTTTTCAGCAGCAATGGCAGCATAGAGCCGCTAAGTGTTCCCCAGAGTACCACTCCTATCAGCGAAAAACCTACGGTCAGGGCTATAAAAAAAGCATGCTCGCCGTATACTTCAGGGAAAAACTGCGTCCAGACCACAATACGCAGGAAGCCGATCAATCCCAAAACAGTTCCGAGCATTAAACCGGATAACAACTCCCGTCTCAACACCCGCAGCCAGTCTTCTACATATACCTCACCCATGGCCATTGCCTGTATTATAAGGGTAGATGCCTGTGAGCCGCTGTTCCCCCCGCTGGAAATGATCAGCGGTACGAATAATGCAAGAATGAGCGCTTTTGCTATCTCATCTTCAAAATATCCCATGGCAGTGGCGGTAAGCATTTCACCCAGGAACAATATGATCAGCCAGCCTACTCTTTTACGGAAAAGCTTGAACAACGGCATTTCCAGGTAGGGCTCATCCAGGGCTTCCGTACCTCCGATCTTTTGGATATTTTCTGTAAACTCTTCGTTGGCTACCCATAACACGTCGTCAATGGTTACGATCCCCAGCATGATATTGTTATCGTCCACCACGGGTAAGGCTACCCGGTTATTCATTTTGAATATGTTGTTGGCTTCTTCCTGCGTGTCATGTACATTCAGGGATATGAACCTGCGGTCTATAATTTCTGAAACCAGCTTATCGGGTGGGGAAAGGATCACATCTTTTATTTTCAAATCATCCACAAACTCCCCATTGGCGCTGATGGCATACACCACATCGATGGTTTCCATGTACCTGCCTTCTTTTCTCACTTCATCCAGCACCTCCGCCATCGTCCAGTCTTCCCTGACCGCTATATAATCAGGGATCATTAAACGCCCGACGGAGCCTTCGGGATATCCCAGCAGTGCCAATGTTACTTTACGTTCTTCGGGCCCCAGCAGCTTGATCAGTTCCCGTACCACACCAGTGGGTAGTTCTTCCAGGAAGGCCGTACGGTCATCCGCCGGAAGCTCGTTTAAAAGTTCTGCTGTTTTGATAGGCGGCAGCGACTGAATGATCCTTTTTTGCTCGGGAACATCCAGTATTTTGAAGGTGCTTACAGCGCGGTGTAAGGACAGTATGGATATGATCTGCGTTTCATACTCTTCATAGTCGCTTACCAGTTGCGCTACATCACTTATATTCTGATTATTCAGAAAATCGCGCATCACCAGCTTATCATTGGACGCCATTGCTTCTTCAAACTGCTCCTGCAAAGAAACTTCTTCCTCGTTTAAAGGCATATTCAACTTTTAGACTTGCAAAATTAAAAATAGCTTTGGGCAATAATCGTATGCTGTATTACAAAACCATAAAAGTGTATGTTAATTTCCCACTTATATATAGGATCTGTCAAAGATAAAGGAAGGGGCGTGTTTACCGGTAAAAAAATTACTGCGGAAACCGTCATAGAAACATCACCGGTTGTGGTAATGACGGCTGCAGAGCGAAAGCTGCTGGATCAGACCCTCTTGCATGACTATATTTTTGAATGGAAGGGAGACGCCTGTTGTATGGCACTGGGATATATCCCGTTATACAACCATTCCTATACATCCAATTGCGAGTATTTTATGGACTACGACAATGATACGATGTTCGTTAAAGCAGTTCGCGATATTAAGGCAGGGGAGGAGCTTACCATTAATTATAACGGGGACTGGAACGATGGTAAAAAAATCTGGTTCGATGTCAAATGATATCAGCGATACTTTTCCAGAATATCCGTAACCATCTGCCGGTAGTGACCACCGAACAGGAGAAGATGAACCAGCAAAGGATATAGCTGGCAGACAGGAAGCCGTTCTTCCCAGCCATTTTCCAGCTGGAAATGATAGTTGTACGAGTTGTAGAAACGATCGTCAAAACCGCCGAACAGCTTAGCCATGGCTATATCCATTTCACGGCTGCCGTAATAAATGGCCGGGTCAAAAATGGCTACATAACCGTTATGACCTGCAATAAAATTTCCTTTCCAGAGGTCTCCGTGCAATAAAGCGGGCTTTTCGGAAGAAAATAAGGAGGGCAGCTTTTCACACAAGCTTTCTGCTTCTTTAATATGTCCTGGTTCAAGCATTTCTCTTTGTTGTGCTTTATGTACCAGCCGCATGATTCTTTCGTTGGCATAAAAATCACTCCAGCGATCGGTGAGCGTATTTTTTTGCGTCAGTTTTCCGAGAAAATTATCATATCCCAATCCAAACTGATCAGCCGTGTTGTAATGCAACCTTGCCATTCCTTCTCCGAAATTTTCCCAGAAATCAGTTGCTGGATTACCTGGATCCACGTATTCCATGATAAGGAAGATCTGCTGGTGAAATTTGCCATCGAACAGGGGTCTGGGCACCTTGAGGACACCGGTATCGGCCAGGTGGATCAGTCCCCGTGCTTCCTTTTCAAACATATCCAATCCGAAAACTGCAGCGTTTACTTTTATCAGAAACCGTCCTTTGCTTGTTTCCAGCATAAATGCCTGGCTGATGTCGCCACCATGAACAGGTGTATGTCCCTGGATATCCGTATAACTTTCAAAAAAATCAGTGAATCGTTGCTGAAGATGTTCAATGAACTGCGGGTGTAACATAATCCTCCATCTTAAAGTGTAAAGATATTTGTTTTAAAGGAGGATTCATGGATGATCTTTGCTTGCCGTGGAATATGTTGCGACGAAACCCGTTGGAAACAAGTAATAACATAATAGTCCGGAGTTGAAAACCGGGCAGTATGCAAGCATAATGCCCCATTGCGTGTCTTCACGCAATTTTCCCCGGTCCTGGCACAAAAATCCGTGATTATCCCAACAATGCGGCCCTGGCATATTCCAGGCATTTGTTCACCTCTTTCACAGCGTTGGAGCCTTCCGGTATTTTATATTCCAGTTCAATAGATACCGGTATGTCGTATTTTTTTGTTTTTAATAGTGTAAGGATGTCCCTAATAGGTGTATTGCCTTCGCCCCAGGGCAGGTTACCGGCGCCGTTGTCTTTGGTTTGCCTGTCCTTCATGTGAAAGGAAGTGATCCTTTTATGGTTGGCATCAATAAAGGCAAGCAGGGTTTCCCTGGTATTGTTGCCGCCCGCCGCTATGTAATGCCCGCAATCCAGGTTGATAGAGTTGTAAGCAGACTGACTCAGGGCTGTGAGCCATGCCTGATCGTTGCCCTGTGTATGGTTGTGATAACCTACATATATTTTGTGCTTGGCAGCCAGGTTGCCCAGGCGCTGCGAATGAGCAGGATCCTTGGGCAGTTCAACGGTCACCGAATGGGCGCCTAACACCTTTGCCACACGCATGGCATATTCAATTTCAGCATCGGTATGTTGCGGACCCAGCGCATCAGGTTTAAATGCATAAATGCGTACCCCTGCTTTATGGAACATTTTCTTTATTTCCCTGAATTTCTTCATGCTGACACCTGCCCGCCACATGGCTACTTCCGGTTTTTCAGCAGGCTTACCGGCATAAGCTTCCACGGCATCACCCATCAGCTCCACGGCGCTGATGCCACTTTCCGTAATATATTGCAGCAATTGTTCTATGGTATGCGGCATGCTTCTGTAAGAATAGGTAATGGTTCCTATCTGAACACCGGCAATCCTGGAGTCCGGCTTTTGCCAGGATCGGGTATCAGCAAACGCGGCACTTCCTAAAAGAACAGCGCCGGATGCCATCAGACTTTTGGTAAGAAAAGAACGGCGGGAACAGGAGTTTGGCATAGAAGAATCGAATGACATATAGATGCAATTTTATTTAAGGTTGAATATAACACTATTCCGGCTAATCATGTTTGCTTATCACTGAAACGTTGAAAAGCGAAGAAAGATGAAGCAATGTAATCTCTTTCATCTTTAATGGATTTTTACCTGGAAGGCGCTGTTGTTCATTACTCTTCATTTTTCCGCTTGGGCAAGGCCAGGCAACCCTGTGAAAAAAATACCCGGTATCATACGTCTTTTGGGGCTTCAAATAATACCTTTGCCGGCTCAAACCAATTGCGGCTTTCAGCATGGGTTTAAGGTAAAATCACTAATTTCACTTTCTTGGTTTCATATACTTAATATTCATGAAAGTAATAATACCGGTAGCGGGTGCGGGCACAAAATTGCGTCCGCACACTTATACACAACCTAAAGCATTGATCCCCCTGGCCGGAAAAACAGTGCTCAGCATTATTGTAGATCAGCTGGCGGATGCGGGTTTAAAAGAGTTTGTGTTCGTGATCGGGTACCTGGGAGACAAGATCAAAGATTATGTAGAAAAACATTACAGTCATCTGCAGTGCCACTTTGTTTTGCAGAATGAGAGATTGGGTTTGGGACATGCCATTTACCTGACGAGAGAGGTGGTAAAGGATGATGAAGTGTTTATAGTGCTTGGAGATACTATATGCGAGTACAACGTTCCGGAGATGCTCAACGGCGAATATTCCATGTTGGGAGTGAAGAAAGTGGATGATCCCCGCAACTTTGGTGTAGCGGAGGTAAACGAGGACGGTACCATCTCTAAAGTTATTGAAAAGCCACAGATATTGAAGTCTAACCTGGCATTGGTAGGGCTGTATAAGATAAAGGACAGCCGCTTCCTGTTTTCCTGCCTTGAAAAAGTGATGAATGATACCGCGAACCGTGAGAGGGAGTACGGATTAACAGATGCGTTGGAATGTATGATCCAGCATGGTGTTACCTTTAAGCCGTTTAAGGTTCAGAACTGGTTTGATTGCGGAAGAAGCGATACCCTGCTTGAAACAAATGTGACCCTGATGAAGAAGCTGGGCAGTAAAGTGGCGCACGAGCATGATTTTGAGAACGTGGTTATCGTGCCGCCGGTAAGCATAGGAAAAGGATGTACTATCAGTAACGCTATCATCGGTCCCAATGTAGCCATAGGGGAGGAAGCGAATATAACATATTCCATTATACGGGATTCCATTATTGGCGATTTTGCTACTTTATACGATGTGGTATTGCGCCATTCTCTTATTGGCAGCGATACCGAAATAAAAGGAGAAACGAGATCGCTGAATGTAGGGGATAATACCAGCATAGACCTGGGGTAATTATTTATCCTGGAATGTATTGGTTCTTACGGCAACCATTAAGGAGTTAAGCATAGATTACGTGGGAAGCTTAATACATTTTAATTTCTTGATGTTTTATAAAAACAGATATTGGCTTTTTATACGGGCTGAAAATGGATCCTGTTAATAATTCTTCAATATAAATACAGTTGCCATGGAGTTCTCAAACCGTGTCACCACGTTGCTGGATATACGTTATCCCATTATCCAGGCAGGAATGGTCTGGACGAGTGGGTGGAAGCTTGCTTCCGCTGTCAGCAATGCAGGAGGGTTGGGCATAATAGGAAGCGGAAGCATGTACCCGGATGTTTTAAGAACACATGTGCAGAAGTGCAGGACAGCAACAGGCAACCGTCCTTTCGGTGTGAACATTCCCCTGCTGTATCCCCATGTCCGGGAGCATATCAAAATTGTTACGGAGGAAAAAGTACCGGTTGTATTTACCTCTGCCGGTAATCCTGCCACATGGACACCGGTGCTGAAAGCGGCTGGCATAAAGGTAATACACGTGGTCAGCAGCAGCCGGTTTGCGCAGAAAGCGGAAGCTGCGGGATGCGATGCGGTAGTGGCGGAAGGGTTTGAAGCAGGGGGACATAACGGACGGGAAGAAACGACATCCATGGTATTGATACCTGCGGTAAAAAAGTCGGTAGGGATCCCCGTGATAGCAGCCGGTGGAATAGCTACAGGCAGGCAGATGCTGGCAGCAATGGTATTAGGAGCCGAAGGGGTGCAGGTGGGCAGCCGGTTCGTTGCCAGCATAGAAGCTTCTTCGCATATAGACTTTAAAAACAGGGTGATAGCAGCCGGAGAAGGGGATACCATGCTTGCTTTAAAGAAGGTGGTGCCGGTGCGCCTGTTGAAAAATAAATTTTATGAAGCTGTGTATGCTGCCGAGCAGAGTGGTGTCTCTGTTGAAGTGCTGGCCTCGTTGTTGGGAAAAGGCCGGGCCAGGAAGGGAATGTTTGAGGGCGACCTGGATGAAGGAGAGCTTGAGATTGGTCAGGTAGCAGCCATTATTGATAAAATATTGCCGGCTGCAGAGATCATACGGGAGATCTGGCAGGAATTCCTGGATGCGCTGGAACACCCGCTGGTTAAATAAAAAAGGAGGTCTTCCGACCTCCCTTTCATAATTATAGCTAAATAAGACTATTTTCTTGAATTTTGCCTGCGTTTGCTCCAGTTGTTGCCGGGTTTGAACCCGTTACCTTCCTGGCTGCCCACGCGATCCATGGCGCAACGGAAACCTACAGTGCTGCTACCCTGGTTTTCATCCATGAAGCGACGTGCTCCGGGACTTAACCAATAAGGGAAATCATTCCAGCTACCACCTTTGATCACTCTTGCATTATCGCTGATCAATGTGGTTTTTCCATAGCCATAGGTAACTTGTGAGGCTGAGTCACCATCCAGGTGGTTGATTACATTACCTCTCTGGTAATTATGGCGGGTAATGCTCTCTTCATCTGTTACAGGTACTTTAACAACCCTTCCCAGGCTATCGCGCTCGTATTCGCCGTTGTCGTTCTTTTTGTATTTTTCAAACTTGTTACCACGATAAGGGTTAAAGTCTTCATTATCCAGGTTAGAAAGCGGGCGGTATACGTCTGCTACCCATTCGTTCACGTTGCCCGACATGTTATAGATACCGAATCCGTTGGCATAGAAAGCATCAACCGGACCGGGAATAGAAGCATTATCATTCAGACCACCTGCAACGCCCATCATATCTCCGCTGCCTCTTTTGAAGTTAGCGAGGAACTTACCCTGCCAGCTTCCGTGACGGGCATCACGAAGGCCATTTACATTCTGGCTCCAGGAATACACCTGTTTTTCCTTGATCAGCTCTTCTCCGGAGCCGTTGGATTTTTTCTTTGGTTTGGGATTCTGGTTGATATAACCGTAGGCGGCATATTCCCACTCAGCTTCTGTCGGGAGTCTGTAGTTCGGCAGCATAAAGCCGTCTTCAAATGTTACCTTGGTCCTTGGGCGGCCATTGGCATCCATCAAAGGGTTCTTTTTAGGCTTGCCTGGCTGCGGCTGGTAAAGATCTTTCAGGTAAGACTGGGTATTGAAGTTTTCCTGGCCCTGGCCCTGAATGGATTTTAACTGGTTGGGATTGATATAACCCCTTTCAACAAGTATCCTTTCGTTTACCCTGTCGCTTCTCCAAAGACAGAAGTCCTGGGCTTGCTTCCAGCTTACACCCACTACCGGGTAGTAGTTATAAGACGGGTGACGCAGGTAGTAATCTACCAGCGGCTCGTTGTAAGCCAGCTCCTCCCTCCAAACCAGTGTGTCCGGCTTGGCGGCTTCCACTACTTTGGCATATTGCGGGTCGTCAAAAGCTGCTTCCAGCCAGTGAAGGTATTCACGGTAGTGAACGTTGGCTACTTCTGTTTTGTCAATGTAAAAGGAAGATACCGTAACGCGGCGCGGAATATTGTTCCAGTCTGCCATTACGTCCTCTTCGGTGGCTCCCATGGTGAAAGTACCACCCTGAACGAATACCAGTCCGGGACCGGTACCCTGTTCTTTTTCTTTGGATACGTTGAACCCCCCCATGTTTTTATCGTTGTAGTTCCAGCCGGTAATTTGTGATTTTTCTTTCTTGTTTTTACCGAACAGTCCATTTTTACATGAACCGAACAACAACGGTGCTGCGGATAACAACAGAATAGTTTTCAGATTAAATAGTCTTTGCATTTTTCTGGATTTGTGCTTAAATGATAACGGGTATAAATCGTCAATATTGCATTTTTTTAGCTTTCTTCAAGCCAAACCATGAGTATTGACATATGTTAAATCACAGTGCAATATAATTTACTTTAATAAAACATGCAGGACCCCGCGACCTAATTTATGTTTATTAAATGCTAAACTTTTAAATTGCCTATAAATTTCACTTAAACAATATTTTTTTTTTTAACCCGTTTAGGGATAATGTTTTAACAGGAATTGTGCCTGAATTGCTGACCTTGTTAAATTGTTAGCTTTTTCTTGGCATAATATTCTCCAAAAACAAAAACACTGCATTAAGTTTGCAGTCCCATTCAATTATATTAAAATAAAACGGAATATTGAACATTATTTCTACTTCCATTATTCATTTGTCAATCAAATCACATTTCTGATGAAACACTCATTTAAGAGATATTGTTTTTCCGCTTTGCTGGTAGTGGGGTTAACCGCAGAAGTTTGCGCGCAGGCCGATAGAATAAATATTGTAACTACAGCCGTGCCTTTTCTCAGAATTTCACCGGATGCCCGAGCTGGCGGTATGGGAGATATGGGAGTAGCTACTTCAGCAGATGTAAGTTCGCAATATTATAATGTGGCAAAATATCCTTTTGCCAAAACGCCTTACGGAATAGGACTGAACTATACGCCCTGGTTAAAGGACCTGGGACTGGGTGATGTATACCTTGCTTCTATGTCAGGTTATTATAAGCTGGATGAATTGCAGGCAATATCTGCTTCTTTGCGTTATTTCAGCCTGGGCAGGATCCAGTTTACCGATGCCTTGGGTAACGATCTTAACGAAGGTCGTCCAAGGGAAATGGGAATGGACCTGGGGTATTCAAGGAAGTTGTCAGATCAATTGTCCCTGGGTATCGCTTTGCGTTATATCCACTCAAACCTGGCTGCAGGCGCTCCCACCAGTGGTTCGGCCTATAAGCCCGGTACGGCTGTATCCGGCGATTTGGGTGTTTACTACAACGGCGCCAACGAAGAAGGACAGGGTTGGAGCATAGGCGCTGCTTTCAGCAATCTCGGATCCAAGATCGGTTATACTTCAGATGCAACACAACGTAACTTTATCCCTGCCAACCTGGGTATTGGCGTGGGGCATACCTGGGTATCGAACGAGGTGCATAAAGTGTCTTTGAACGGTGAGTTCAATAAGCTGCTGGTGCCGGCTCCCCCGGGAGAGAATGCAACACAGGAAGATTTTGACAAGTATAACAGCAGCGGCGTGGTAAACGGCTGGATGAAATCGTTTGGTAATGATGCGCTGGCTTATTCTGCCGGTGTGGAGTATGTATATAACGATCAGTTTTCCTTAAGGGGCGGTTACTACGGCGATTCCAGGTCTATGGGTAAAAGAAGTTTCTTTACCATGGGCGTGGGTATCAACTACAATGTATTTGGTATCAATTTTTCTTACCTGATGCCTTCCGGCAGCGGTGTAAACAGGAACCCGCTTTCCAACACCCTTCGCTTCAGCCTGTTGTTCAACCTGGGCGGCGACACAGAAGGCGGTGGTAATAGTTCCCTTTCTTATTAACAGACCGGTAAATAAATTCATAAATAGACCCAACGGCAGCGGCTGTTGGGTTTTGTTTTATATTGCACGAAAAATGGCTTACAGAATCGGTTCCGGTATTGACTTTCACCAGTTAGCTGCCGGCAGAAAACTATGGATCGGCGGTATTGAAATACCACATTACAAAGGGTCTGTCGGACACAGTGATGCAGACGTGCTGCTGCATGCTATTTGCGACGCCATGCTGGGAGCGTTGGCTTTGGGAGATATCGGCTTTCATTTTCCTAATACATCCGCAGAGTTTAAAGATATAGACAGCAAGATACTGCTGAAACGTTGTTACGAGCTTATTCAAAAGGAAGGGTATGGTATTGTGAACATCGATTCCACCCTCTGCCTGGAAGAGCCCAAAATAAAGCCTTATGTGCCCGTGATGCGTCAAACAATTGCGGAGGTGCTTCAACTGGAGATCAATGACGTATCCATCAAAGCAACCACTACAGAAAAAATGGGATTTGCAGGAAGGGAAGAAGGACTGGTAGCCTATGCTACAGTGCTGCTGAAGAAAATTTGAAAATGGGCTAATTTGAAAATGGGAAAAGAATGTGAAAATGCGAAGCCTGGATTTGTTCTATAACTGATGTGGTAGATATACAGCCTGGAAATATTCCACAGTACCGTCTCTCTCCTGCAGTGGAACGAAAATTATCCATTTAGAACTTATGGTGAGGAACCGGATAACGGGGGCAATTCGCGTAAGCGGGCTTTGTGAGTAGGTCTCCCCTCCTTTGGAGGGGCTGGGGGAGGCTAAAAAACCTTATTTTTGCCGGATGGCCGAAACTATCAATATAAAAGTGATCAACAAATCCGGTAATCCTCTTCCGGAATATGCCACCAGCGGCGCTTCAGGCATGGATGTACGGGCCGATATTGCGGAACCGCTGCACCTGGCCACGCTTCAGAGGGCACTGGTGCCTACCGGGCTGTATATGGAAATACCGGAAGGTTTTGAGGTGCAGGTGCGCCCGAGGAGCGGACTGGCTGCCAGGCAGGGGATCACCTGCCTGAATACGCCTGGCACGATTGATGCAGATTACAGGGGAGAAGTAAAGGTAATCCTGGTAAACCTTTCCGATGAGACTCAGGTCATTCAGCCGGGTGAAAGAATTGCCCAGCTGGTTGTTCAGAAAGTGGAAAAAGCGCAATGGGAAACAGTGGATACTATCGGGGTTTCTGCCCGCAATGACGGGGGATTTGGTCACACCGGCAAAAACTAAAAACAGGTATGTTCGGCAGGTTGGTTTTAGCATTATTGTTTATTGTATTCCTATTCAGTTGCCGCAGCTCCAAGAAGCTGCAGTCTGCTGTCACCAATAAAGATTCGGTGATCACGCTGCTGGTAAACCCGGCAGAATCTGATTCTGTAAAGCTGCTGCATGATGCCCTGGATAAAATAGCGTCCAATACCATTCAATACAATACCTTTTCGGGAAAAATAAAGGTTGACTACAAGGATACCCGGCAAAGAAAATACGATTTTAATTCCTTTGTCCGTATCCGGAAAGACAGCGCTATATGGATATCCATCAGCGCTATATTGGGGATTGAAGCGTTCCGGGTACTGGTGACGCCGGACAGCGTGAAGATCATGAACCGGCTCGACAACTATATCCAGTATCACTCCACAGATTATATCCGCGAGATCACACAACTGCCGGCTGATTTTTATACGCTTCAGGACATTCTCATAGGGAATCCGGTTTTTCTGGATACTACCAATGTGCTGATGTATAAAGAAAGTGAAAACAATATTTCCATTTCCACACTGGGAGAATTTTTCAAGCACCTGCTGACCCTGCGAAAGGAGGATTCTGCGATAGAGCATAGCAAGCTGGATGACCAGGATATAACACGGAACAGGACTGCCGACTTCAGCTTCGAAGATTACACCCAGGTGCAGGGACGGTTGTTTTCGTCAAAAAGGAAGATCGTTATTACTGAAAAAAACAGGATCGATATCACGCTGGATTACAAGCAGGTTGAATTTGACAAAACGCTCAGCTTTCCTTTCAATGTTCCTAAGAATTATTTAAAAAAATAATTTTAACACTCTTCAGGGCAATGCTATTACGGTAGTTTCGTTATTTTCGGGTATACGTTAATACCCTTTCAATATATTTTCATGCGTAATATCCTTTCGTTTATTGCAGCCGCGATCCTGGCTTTATTTGTGAATGTGCAGCAGGCACAGGCACAATCCAAAGAAGATCTGGAAAAACAAAGAAAAGAGATCCAGGCTGAAATCGAAGAGTTAAGACGTTCCCAGGCTTCTGTAAAAAAAGACAGGAGCCAAAGCCTGATACAGCTCCGCAAGGTGCAGAGCCTGATAAAAAAGAGGGATGCGATCATTTCCAACATCAACAAGCAGGTGCAACTGATCGACAATGACATCTCCAACAACAATAATGAAATAGAAAGATTGAGCCGGCAGCTGGATACTTTTAAGGTACAGTACGCAAAGACCATTGAGCATGCCTATAAAAACAGGAGCAGTTATGATATGCTCAATTTCATATTTTCTGCTACCAACTTCAATGAGGCGATCAAACGGGTAGCCTATTTGAAGGCATACCGCGAATACAGGGGAAAGCAACTGGAGAAGATCCAGAAAACCCAGGTTTTGCTGGCTGATAAGAACAGGGACCTGGCAAATAACAAGACCTTAAAGACCAAAACCCTTGACGAGCAGAGCAAGGAAATGCAGAAGCTGGAAGATGAGAAAAAAGAG
>Ga0222429_100322_pt1 | contig 47358 bp, 43 predicted proteins | sample 1B50Ametagenome_FD_182475 | JGI IMG/M metagenome (GOLD analysis project Ga0222429, IMG submission 182475) | Enriched microbial communities from leaf-cutter ant dump, University of Wisconsin, Madison, United States - 1B50A (version 2) | ecosystem: Environmental > Terrestrial > Nest > Insects nest...
CGATGGCAAAAAAATCACGGGTGAGGTTACGCCAGTACAGCTTGCTCTGTTCTTCCGTATGCTGGTGTCTCATCACATTCAGCACCGAATCAGTAAGCATGGCCGTTTTCAGGCAGGCCTGCAGCGCCCGGTTATCTCCTTTTTCCTTGTACAAGGTCAGTAAAAAGTTGGCCCTGGTCTTTAATACGGCGATCAGCAGGTCTTTATTATAAACCGGTTCCAACGCTGTAAGCTGAATATTGTCCGACACATTTTTTCTTTGCAGGCCCATTTGTTCCAGGCACTTACCAAGATACTGCTCTGCGAGTGTAAAATCTTTGCCGGTAGCCAGCTCCATCGCCGACAGGTTATGCCAGGCTTTCGCCAGCTGGTCCTTATCCTGGTTGACGCCTGCCAGCTCAATTGCTTTGAAGTAACATTCTTTTGCTTTCTTATACTGGTTTTGCTCGAAGTAGAATGTTCCGAAATCAATATAGTCATCTGCGATCTGGAAGTATCTTTTGGTTTGAAAGCGGGTGGCGATCGTTTTCTGAAACAGCAGCTCGGCTTTCTCTTCGTTTCCCGTTGCGGCGGCCAGCCTGGCCCTTGTTTTTAATGCATGTGCTTTTTCAAACGGATCATCCAAAGCATCCGCGAGCGCCTCCGCCCTGTTCAACGCCTCCAGCGATTCCTGAAAATTTCCCAGGTAGAGGTACGACTGGGCCTGTTCATTTAACAGGCTCATTTCTACTGACCTATTTTGTTGTGCCTCCGCATTCACCAGGGAACGCCTGCACTCTTCAATTGACTTCTGGTATTCGCCTGCTGTGTTGAATAACATCGCCCGCAGGTAACCGGCCCTTAATGCAAAAAAACTACCCGCCTTCAGCCTGTCATCTGTAATGATTGCACTGTCATAGTAAATGATCGCTTTCGGAAATGTTTTCAGCGATTCATAAAATACGCCAAGGTTGTAGTAGCTGTTGATAAGGTAAGGGGCGGAGGCGCCGGGAAGCCCTGACCTGTTTATTTGTATGGCCTCCAGGGTATAACTGATCGCCTCGCTAGACGCAATATTGTTATTCTCCCTGACAGCCAACCCTCCCAACCGGTGGAGCAGCCTGGCATATACAGAATCTTTCGCGTAGCCGCAACTGTCAAACAGGTTTTTAAGCCGTATGATCTTTTCCTTGTTTTCTGATACTGAAAGGGTCTGGTTTCGTTCCACAACAATGATACTGTCGTATATAGCCTGCCTGCTCAGGCACTGGCTGTATCCTTTTAAGCCACTACCCCAATACAATAAAACGAATACTATATACCATCTTACATTCATCCTCTGTGATTGAGACTTTGCAGGAACGGACATACACAGGCAATAGGTTAGAGCGGAACAGGGTTAAAAAGAGAATTTCTCCTTTGCAAAACCTTATCCCGTAAATATCAGATTGTTTTACCAGCTCTTCAGCATCTTCCTTGCCTCTTCAGCATTTTCCAGGTTCTGGTCCGCCACCTGTTGCAAGGCTGCTTTCGCTTCCTCCCGGTCTCCCGGAGCATTTCTTTTTAGTAAGGTAACCGCTTTCAAGAAAAGGCCCGGATTGCTGAACAGGTTTGTTTTTGAGGACAGCTCTGTAAATTTCGTAATTGCTTTTTCGTGATCACCGGTAGCCAGGCTGGTTATACCGGCATATAACAGGGCATCTGTATTATCGGGATGTGAGGCAAATACCGTTTCAAAAATATCCAGCGCTTTCGCATATTCCTTATTGTTATACGCTGCAATACCCTGTTGCAGGCTGTCCCTGGCGCCATCCATTGTCTGGCTTAAGGTGGCCAGGTTGTCCTGTATGTAAGCATCGGCAAGCTGCCTGGCATTGGGCTTATCAAAGAATATAAAATAAGCAGCTATGATCAACAGGAAGCTGGCGGCTATAGCCAGCACCTTGAAGTTGTTGCGCTTTTTAGGTAACGATACCAGCTTTGCCGAGTTGTCTGCATAAGAAATGGGGGTGCCGCCTGCAAAATACTTCTTAGTTAATTCGCCCAGCGTATCCCGGAGTTCCTGCCGCCCCTGTTCCGTCCTGTGGTCATTTGCCATGCAGTGGTCAATTTGGCGGTATAAATGCAATAAGGAGGAGAGTTCGGGGTCGGATGCCAGCCTATTTTCAAAATCAAACTTTTCGGCTTCACCCATATCCCCCGCCAGGTAGTTTTCAATTTCAAACGTTCGTTCGTTTTTCATAAGATCACCATTTCAATGAATTAAAATCCGGAGAATTCTTTACCAGGTCGATGAGCTTTGCCATGCATTCTGATTTTTTCTTTCTGGCATAAGCATAACTTACATTCAGCTTGCCGGCCACCTTGTCCATAGACAAGCCGCTCCAGCTGAGGCGCAACAGGTTTTTACAGCTTTCTCCCATTTCCTGCAATTTTTCTCTCAGTAAATTGCTGCGTTGCTGTTGTAAGATGCAATCTTCTGCAAGTTTAAAGTTGTCTTCTCCTATATGACTAAATCCCTCTGTGTCCTTATTTGTTACCTTCTGTGTCTTTCTTTTATTTAAAACATTGATCCACTTGTTTTTACATATTAAATGTAAAAAGGCATCCAGGGGACAGGTCAATTGGAACCCGGTTGTTTGCGCTTTATTATAAATTGAAATGAGGGCTTCCTGGAATATATCCGCGGCATCCGTTTCGGTACCGTTGTTCTGAAGGATCATCCACTTTATTTTGTCGGAATATTTCCTGTACAGTTCCTCCAGTAAAACGGGGTCGTTCTTTACTAACGCATCTATATACTTCTGGTCTGGATGTATCATCGGACTTAGAAATTAAAAAAACAGCGTCTTCAGAGATTGCAGGTAAGTTCAGACAGCAAAATAACAAAAAAACCATTACGGTTTTTTTATATTCATTGATCTTTCCTTTCTGCATCCTTACAGCCGTACCTGTACCATGAAATAAAAAACCTCTCCGCTCAGGGAAAGGTTTATGGAATTATTTACCTGGATCTACGCCCTGCCTGGTGATGACACACAATTACAGGTAGCTGAGGTTTGTCTTTGGGGTCAGCTTTAGCAGCGTTTCATACATCAGCCGTATGGTATTTTCAATATCATCCTTGTGCAGCATTTCTACGGTGGTATGCATATAACGGAGCGGTATTGAGATCAATACGGAAGGGCACCCGTCGTTGGCATAAGCAAATGAATCGGTATCGGTGCCGGTGCTGCGGCTCAGGGTTCTCATTTGTACCGGTATTTTATTGTCATCAGCCACATCCTGCACAAACGAAAGCAGCTTGTTATGGATAGCCGGCGCAAAAGCCAGGGAAGGACCTTTTCCGCAAGCAATATCTCCTTCTATGATCTTATTGATCATGGGGGTAGTGGTGTCGTGGGTAACATCTGTAATGATGGCAACATCGGGCTTGATCCTCCGGGCAATCATTTCTGCGCCCCTCAATCCTATTTCTTCCTGTACAGCATTTACGATAAACAGCGTATAAGGAAGCTTCTTCTTTTTTTCTTTCAGCAACCGCGCTACTTCTGCAATCATAAAGCCACCCACGCGGTTGTCCATTGCCCTGCCTATGTAATACCCGTTAGCCATTTCATCCAGACCCTCCTGGTAAGTGACCACGGAGCCGATATGCACGCCCAGCTCTTCCACCTCTTTTTTTGAACGGGCACCGCAATCCAGGAACAGGTTTTCAACCTTAGGCTGTGTTTCCTTCTCTCCGCCACCCAGGCGGGTATGAATGGCCGGCCAACCAAAAACAGCTTTCACAAGGCCTTTTTTACCATGGATATACACACGTTTAGCCGGTGCTATCTGGTGGTCAACACCACCGTTCCGTTTCAGGTAAATAAGCCCGTCATTAGTAATATAGTTTACAAACCAGCTTATTTCGTCGGCATGCGCTTCTATTACTACTTTAAACTTTTCACCGGGATTGATGATGCCCACCGCCGTTCCGTAGGGATCCACCATTTTATCATCAATATAGGGTTTCAGGTAATCGAGCCAAAGCTTCTGCCCGCTGCTCTCGAAGCCCACGGGAGAGGGATTGTCAATATATTTTTTAAAAAAAGACAGCGAGTCGTCTGTAAGAATTGATTCCTGTTTGGATTTGGATGATTTTTCTTTTGAATGCCTGGCCATAGTATAAAATTAATTATTGGCGTCAAATGTAATGAACGCAACCGAGATTCGGGAATTACGGACGCAGGGAATGTGCTATTTGAACTTAAAATAAAAAACAGGTACCGGCAATTCTACCACCGCCGGCAGTAACGGCATTATTATTTTTCAATAGTAATGGGCTCTGTTACCGCTGTGTCGGATACATTGCCGGCGCCGTCTCTGAACCAGAATTTGAACACAGCTTCCTCCAGGGTATCTATCCCGTTACATTGATCACGTTTTAACTGGTTCACTGTAAACTTGAGGGTCATCTCTCCTTTTTGATTATCGGTAGGTGGCAAAGTAAGCGGGAAGGAGTAGAAAGCCCCACTACTATCCACATACGACGGATCGGGACAAAGCGTATCAGAAGAAGATTTTTTTTCAAAAGTAATCGGCAGTCCTGCTATATCACCATCGGGAGCTGAATATTCCAGGGTCACCAACAGCAACGGATCATCTTTGGGTATATAGTTGGTGCTGATCCCCTTTACTTTCAGGGTCGGTTTGCCTCCTGCATTATCTTTGCCGCAGGAAAACAGGAAAAGCACCAGTATAACTAACCCAAACTTTTTCATCCGGTATCATTTATTTGATTAAAACAAATGTAAATATTCCCTTTGAATAAAACATCTGACCATAACGAGATAAGTAACAGGATATTTGATTTTAACATTTCCGCCTTCAACAGCCTGGTGGTTGATATATTTCAATTTCAATACCAACATAATCCCGTTTACCGGCAGTTTTGTCAATTGCTCCAAAAAGGGCCGGATACCGTCAGGCACTTCTCAGAGATACCCTTCCTGCCCATTTCATTCTTTAAGACACACAAGGTTATTTCCACCTCATCTGCGTCCCTGCTTGTTTTTGAGAGCAGCGGCACTACGGGTTCTGTCAACAGCCGGCATTTTATCAAAGATCCGGATATATATACGCGAAGTTTCACTAAAACGTTTGAGCTGTTTTATGGCAACCCGGCAGAATATTGCATACTTGGCTTACTTCCCTCTTACCTGGAACGGCAAAACGCATCGCTGACCTATATGGTAAATGACCTGATCAAAAGAAGCGGGCACCCGGACAGCGGCTTCTACCTGCATAACCACCGGGAACTATCCGAAAAGCTTCAGTTCCTGGAGCAGCGGCAGCAGAAAACACTGCTGATTGGCGTTACTTTCGGTCTGCTGGATTTTGCGGAAAAATTCCCAATGCCCCTGCGCCATACCGTTATCATGGAAACAGGAGGTATGAAGGGAAGAAGGAAAGAACTGACAAGGGAGGAAGTGCACGATTCCCTGCAAAAGGCATTCGGGGTAAATGCTATTCATTCGGAGTATGGAATGACGGAGTTACTTTCCCAGGCATATTCCCGGAAAGGAGGACGATATTACTGCCCCCCATGGATGAAAGTATTGCTACGAAGCGAAGATGATCCTTTTGATATTATAACGGAACCTCCTGCTTCTGCCAATGGGATTATCAACGTGATAGACCTGGCAAATATTTATTCCGTTTCGTTTATTGCAACAGAGGATGCTGGCAAACTGTACCCGGACGGTAGCTTTGAAGTGCTGGGAAGAGTGGACAATAGTGATATCCGTGGCTGCAGCCTGATGGTATTGTAAAGCACAAAAAGGAAGTTGTACACGCCGGAACAACCCCCTTTTCTCCTATGACCCTTTACCCTAATTATGATTTGAATACTGTTATATATAATTCATTTTTATCCGCACATTATTAAAACATGCCCTCTCATTTAACTATACGTGAAAAAAGACAGGATGGTTAAATAAAGAGAATCTTTTTTGCTGTAATTAACATTTTTCAACCGGGCTATGGCATACAACCATATACCTCTTTCTAAAAAGAAAACCAGTTATTGCTTTTTTGCAAACTAAATGGGCTCCTGCTGATATTGATTAACGGCGGGCTTTATCCTGCTGCTTCTGGATGCGGATATTTTCTCTGACGGTCTTCCAGTAGTCTGCACCGTAGGCAACAAAAATTTCCTGTCCGGGCTTGATATCTTTTTCAGAAAAAATATAGATCTTATTCCCCCGCTTTTTATACACACAGTTATTGCGGAGCCCTTTCACCTTTACCAATCCGGCGGCATCATTGGCGTACCGCGCCAGGTGCTCGGGGTGGGGGCGTGCGTTGATGACATAATTACGGGTCACATAGTAGATATAGCCATTATCCCATTCCGTCTCCTCCAGCTCTTTCCATTTGCTGATGGTGCCTTTGTATTCTACAATATAAGTTCCTTTGGGAATAAAGACTTTGGTATATAAACCTTTGCCGGCATCGGGTAACTGGGATTTTTTTACGGATAACTGATCTTCAGGAATAAGCATAGAGTTCAAATAGGGCGGAAATATACACCCGAAAACAATATAAAAGCTTAATCCCCGGAATTTTTTGAACTTAATACCTTTTTAATATATCCACGAGCATCCCGGTGATGATCGCGTACCCTTTGTCAGAAGGATGGAGACCATCGTATGTCATATCAACGGCATCGGGAGGATAGGGGTATTCATCCGTTTCGGGATTAAAAGGGATATCAATATAATCCGGATAGGTATAGTCTTTATAGATTCCTGTACCAGGATCTTTCAACCGTTTGTATTTTACCATGTTGCTGAATTCCATCCCGCTGTTGTTGTATAGATCTGCCACCGGAATTTTTTCCACTTCGCCGATTGCCCGGATGGCTGCAACAAATTGTGCCAGCGACTGGCCGTTCTTTTCTTTCCAGGAGCCGTAGGCATTGTTCCTGAAATCTTTCAAATAAACAAAGTCCCCACGTTTCATAGGAGTGATCAATACGATCTTCGCCCGTTTGTTCAGGCTGCGAAGCTTATTGATGATGATACGGAAAGACCCGTAAACGGTTTCATTGCCAGTGTTATTCCTGTAATCGTCCACAGAACCGATAGGACGTCCCTGCCACCAGTCATTTGTACCCAGGAAGATGGTATAGATATCTGCTTTTTGTATGCCAAGCGTTTCTATTTTGTCTGCGATGCCGCCCGAGGTCCAACCGTTATGCCCCTGGTTGAAGTACTGAATATGAGGTAAGGCTTCGGTTACCATCGTCATATAACCTTTGGAGATACGGTTCCCGGCCTCGTCCGGGTGTTCATTGAGGTAAGTGATGGAATCACCGATGGCAACCCAGGTTTTCTTCTTTTGTACAAAAGCATGTAAGCTGAAAAACAAAACGACAAGCAACAGCAGTTTTTTCATGATCGTAAATTGGTACGGCAAGTTAATCCAAATTTTTACAGCCTGTATGAATGCGTTTCGGGTTGGATGGGCGGCAAGGCTGTTTCCAAATGAGTCGTATCTTGCATACGATGCTGAAGCTGCCGGTATACCTCGATAACAATGCCACCACGCCTGTTGATCCGGCGGTGCTGGAAACCATGCTGCCGTATTTTACGGAACATTTTGGCAATGCCGCTAGCCGTACGCACAGCTTCGGATGGATAGCTGAAGAGGCGGTACAGGTGGCAAGGGAGCAGGTGGCGGCACTGATTGGTGCCGATAGTGAAGAGATCGTTTTTACTTCCGGTGCAACTGAAGCCATCAACCTGGCCATTAAAGGCACCTGTGATATACGGCAGGGAGAAAAACATATTATCACCTGTGTAACAGAGCATAAAGCTGTACTGGACACCTGCAAAGCCCTGGAAAAAAAGGGGGTACGGGTCACTTATCTCCCCGTTGATGCCGGCGGGATCGTGGATACCGGTCTGCTGGAAGCCTCAATAACACCGCAAACCGTGCTGATCAGCATTATGTTTGCCAACAACGAAACAGGTGTTATACAACCCGTGCGTGAAATAGCTTCCATAGCCAAACGGCACCATACCTGGTTCTTCTCGGATGCCACACAGGCAGTGGGAAAAGTGCCTGTAGATGTTGAGAAACTGGGAATTGATATGCTGTGCCTCTCCGCCCACAAAATGTACGGACCCAAAGGAACCGGGGCGTTGTATATAAGAAGGAAAGCCCCACGGGTAAGGATAACCGCACAAATGGATGGTGGCGGCCACGAAAAAGGGTTCCGAAGCGGTACCCTTAATGTCCCGGGTATTGCAGGACTGGGAAAGGCGGCTGCCATTTGCCGGGAAAAGATGTCGGAAGAATCCGCGGGGATCGCTATGCTGAGAGACTTGCTGGAAAATGGGCTGTCTTCGGACAGTATTACCGTAAACGGGAATGTTGACAACAGGCTGCCACATACCACCAACCTGGCTTTTAACAACGTGCCGGGCAGCAGGCTTTTAACCGGATTGAACAAGACCATAGCAGTTTCGGCAGGATCGGCCTGCACCTCTGCTAACCCTGCACCTTCGCATGTATTACAGGCAATGGGTTTACCCGACGACCTGATCAAAAGCTCCATCCGTTTTGGCCTCGGCCGATTTACGACACAGGAAGAAATTGAATATTGTATAGCGGAGGTGAAGACAATTCTCGAACAGTTGCGGGGTGTATGGTAGATAAATCCTCTGCCGGATGATGGCCATCACAGCGAGCGGTGACCGGAGGGTGTCGGGCTGCTTCGCCACACGAAGGTTCTGTCTTTGCGAACCCCATCGAAGGGATAGTGAAGCAATCCCTGCGTATTTTCGGCCCGTCTGTATCCGGATCCTGTAACTATATGACCCAAAACAAAAAGGTGCAAACCCATCGGTTCGCACCTTTTATCTGAAGTGGTTAAATACTATTCTGCAGGTACCGCTGTTTCATATGCTTCCAGGTGCACGGCTGTTACCGCTCTTCCGGAAGGATCATTCAGGTTCTGGAACGACTTATCCCATGCCAGTGCCTCCGGCGTACTACATGCTACGGATGGTACGGATGGTACGCAGGCCGCAGCTGTATCTGAAGGGAAATGCTCGCTGAATATGGAACGGTAGTGATATTCTTCTTTTGACATCGGTGGGTTGATCGCAAAACGATACCTTGCATTTGCCAGTTGCTCGTCCGTTACCTTTTCGGAAGCGATCTGCTTCAGCGTATCTATCCAGCTATAACCTACACCGTCGGAGAACTGCTCTTTCTGACGCCATGCAATGCTCTCGGGCAGGTAATCCTCAAAGGCTTTACGAAGTACCCATTTTTCCATTTTCCCGTTGCCGGCCATCTTATCCGCTGGGTTCAGCTCCATGGCAACATCTATAAATTCCTTATCCAGGAAAGGTACCCTTCCTTCTATGCCCCAGGCCGCCAGGGATTTGTTGGCACGCAGGCAATCATACAGGTGCAGCTTGCCCAGCTTGCGTACTGTTTCTTCGTGAAAAGCCTGTGGGCTGGGAGCTTTATGGAAATACAGGTAACCTCCAAACAGTTCATCAGAACCTTCGCCGGATAGTACCATCTTGATACCCATAGATTTAATGATCCTGGCCATCAGGTACATGGGGGTGGATGCACGAATCGTTGTGACATCATAAGTTTCCAGGTGATAGATCACATCGCGGATAGCATCCAGCCCTTCCTGTATGGTAAAATGAATTTCGTGATGAATGGTGCCGATATGGTCGGCCGCTTTCTGCGCTGCCGCCAGGTCAGGAGAACCTTTCAATCCTACCGCAAAAGAATGGAGCTGGGGATACCAGGCCATCTGAGTATCACCGGATTCAACCCTTTTGCTGGCAAACTTTTTGGTAACAGCTGCAATGATGGAAGAATCCAGTCCGCCGGATAACAACACGCCGTAAGGCACATCGGACATCAGCTGGCGATGTACCGCGTCTTCGAGCGCTTTCCGTAATTTTGCTATATCGGTTGTGTTATCCTTTACATTTTCATAGCTGGTCCAGTCGCGCTTGTACCACTTCTTCAATTCATACCCTCCGTCTTTACTGTACAGGTAATGTCCGGGCAGGAATTCTTTAATAGTATTGCACACACCTTCCAGGGCTTTCAGTTCGGAAGCCACATAAAAGTTACCCCATTCGTCCCATCCCATATAAAAAGGAATGATACCAATATGGTCACGGGCTATAAAATAGGCTTTTTCTTCTGTATCGTATAATGCAAAAGCAAAGATGCCGTTCAGATCTTCTAAAAAGTTGATGCCTTTTTTTCTATATAAAGCCAGGATCACCTCGCAATCCGAATTCGTCAAAAATTCATACTCCGGCAGCGTTTTACGGATATCCTGGTGATTGTATATTTCGCCGTTCACCGCCAATACCAGCTTCCTGTCTTTTGTATACAGGGGTTGCTTGCCCGATTGCGGATCCACGATCGAAAGGCGTTCGTGCGAAAGAACAATGTTATCATCACTGTAGATGCCGGACCAATCCGGACCACGGTGACGAATTTTCTTTGACATCTTCAAAATCTTTGGTCTGAGCGATTCGGTGCCTGATTTGCAATCAAACACGCCAACTATGCCACACATAAAGTATTATTTTTATTCAGTTAGGTTATAAAAATTCAGCAAATGTACAGCAAATTTCATTAAAAAGAAATAATAGGGCAAATTTTATAAATAATTTTTAATCGTTGGGCTATTTTTTATGATAAAATTTAAGGCAAATATACTTTGGTTGAAAAAATATTTAGACCGGTAGTGGATTGCATCATTACAATAACCTGAAAATCAACCCCTTTTTATCACTGTTTTTTAGATGGCAGGAATTTGCGGACAGATGCCATAGAGGAGTACCTGACAGGAAGTTTTTACACAGGGGCTTTTTGCAGGAAACCCCGTTATGACAATGAATGGAATTCAAACGGCAGTCTATGGGGCCAAAGCGCTTAACGCCATTCCATCAGAGCCATGTTCAACACCTCTTCCACCCGGCGGCGTGGCTGGTGAAAATAGGTCATGCCATGGCCGGGGATCATCACATCGATGTCAATTTTTGCCAATTTCCGCAACGATTCAATATATAGCTGCTTACTGAAGTCGATGGAACCGCTCCAGCCAAAATTTCCGGCCAGCAATGTACCGATCACATCCCCGCTGAACACCACTTTTTTACCGTCCCATTCCAGGAAGTATGCGGTGCAACCCATGCTGTGTCCCGGCAGATGCATTACGGTGAAGGATATTCCAAGAAGATTCACGGTATCACCATCCTTTACCGTCTTATCAATTTCTACCGGTTGAAATATTTTATGATAGAGGTATCCGCAGCAACGTTCATCTCCTGCAGCAACGGCATCGGCAGTTTCAGCGATCGCCACCAGCGTTACACCCTGTTCTTTAAGAAGGTAAGCGCCCCCTGCATGGTCCAGGTGGGAATGGGTAAGTAAAAGATAACGGATATCCTCAGGTGAAAGTCCCCAGTACCGCATATTTCGGAAGATCTGGTCCATGGTATCGCCGCAGCCACAGTCGATCATCACCAAACCTTCATCTGTTTTAAGGATATAGGAGTTCGCATCGTTCCACAAGGCACCGGGCTCGTCAAATGTGATCCCGTTTATGTCGCCGCCTACCTGGTAGATATTTTTGAGTAGCTGCATATTTTGTAAGAGAGTAAATAATATAGATGATACCAGGTGGTGATTCTGAAACGGGCTTCTGCCTCCGATCAGGCACCCTCACTTGCCTTATATTCCGCCATATGCCTGACCGGAAAGTTGCAGGAATTGGCTATAAAACATTTCTGGTTGGCTTCCTTATGCAAAGCATCCAGCCGTTCCGCGTCAATTTCTCCGCTTACGGATGCAACAGGATGTAATACTACTTCTGAAAACGATCCGCTGCCATCTGCGTTTTCCTCCATAGTGCCGATAGCCCGGTCTTCATATGCGGTAACGATGATGCCAGATACCGCACAAAGATGAAGAAACCACAGCATGTGACAGGAGGAGAGTGATGCCACGAGCATCTCTTCGGGATTATACCTGCTTCCATCCCCGCGAAATTCAGGGTCAGACGAGCCTTCAATGACCGGTTTATCCTGTACTCTAACGACATAATCTCTTTTGTAGGAGTTGTAAAAACTGGTTCCCGACCCCAGGTTGCCCTTCCAGGCCAGTTCTGTCTGGTATGAATGTAACTTACTCATATGAAAGCGGTTTTACCAAAGGTATTAAAAACACTGCACTACAACCGGGCCAAATCCGGCGTGCGGTCAATGGGTTACCTTTTTGCCGTTGCAGAATAAAGACATATCTGCCGCAGACATTATGTAATAAATCCGGTTCCTGCATCTTTCATTCAGCAAAACGAAACATATGAAAATATTTGTTCCAGCCCTCGCGGCTGCCCTTATTATTTTGTCCTGCAACCACATCAATGAAAATACAAAAGACACAGCGCTCCTTACACCGGAACCTGTAGCAACAGCTGAAATGCGTTTGGACCAGGAAGCAGAGACTTCCAGGGAGTCTCCCGGTATACCGCATCATCCCGGTCAGAGCAACCCATTACCGGTTGCCCCAGACTGGAACAAGCAGATCATTCGTAATGCATCTGTCAGCATGCGGGTAAAAAGCTTCCGGGTGGCATATGCCGGCATTTACCAGGCTGTAGAGAATGCCGGGGGATATATAGCTGCCGAGGCGGAGAGCCAGGAGGGAAACCGCTTACAGTCAGACATGACCATCAAGGTACCCCGTGAAAAATTTGAATGGCTCCTGACCCGCATTACCGAATCCGGAGACAGCCTGTTGCAGAAGAATGTTACCAGCGACGATGTAACAGCAGAATATGTAGATACCAGGGCAAGAATCGCAGCCCGGGAGAAGGTCCGGGATAAGTATTACGAATTCATGCAAAAGACCAAAAACATTGATGAAGTATTGAAGGTGCAAAAGGAAATAGGCCTGTTACAGGAAGATATTGAGGCAGCCAGCGGCAGAATGGCCTACATCAAACACCAGGCAACATTCAGTACTATACAGCTCAACGTCTTTCAACCCCTGGATGTTATCATAAAGGATGTTCCCCCACCTCCCGGTTTCATACAGGAAGCCATTACTTCTGTGAAAGAAGGCTGGAAGCTGGTAACGCTGGTGCTGATCGGATTGATAAAAATATGGCCGGTATGGACGCTGGGATTGACAGTATTATATTTCGTGAAATACAGAAACAAAAAAGTTAAAATAACGACTGTGACGGATACCCGGTAATTTTAAAAAGCAGTACCAATGATGATTGCTTCACTGCTTCATGTCGGGTAAACACACAACCGGGCGGCCTGCTGCCCGGTTGTATGGGGACGCGCGTTATTAGATGCAGATTGAACTTATCAGCGAAATTTCTTGCATGTCACGAACTCAATGATTGAGACCGCTTAATCGGGTACCCAAGGTGATGATTGGACCATCGGTTTTTGCAAATATTCATGGGCAGGTAAGAAGCGTCTTCCCTCGCACCGCTTACTGTTTTTAGTTCCTGACCTACACTACCCCAGCAGCTCTTTGTGCTGCATTGCCCACTTGAGCAGTGCATTATTTCCATCTTTCAGTCCCAGCTTGCGACAAATGCTGTGACGATGATTTTTAATGGTATAAGGACTTAGAAACAGGATGGAAGCTATTTCCCGGCTTGTTTTGTTCTGTAAAATCAGTTGAATGATCTTCCGTTCGGTATAACTGAGCATCTGATGAAGCGGAGTATTATCATAGGGTCTGCCTAATTTTTTATTGGCTTCAATCAGTGGCCAGGCCAGCTTTAAGGTTGCAAAAATAGCCGCTTCGTCAACCGGTTTAATAATGTAATTCAAAGGTTGGTATAGCAATGCTCTCTCGATAATAGCTTTCGACTGGTACGAGGTTATAAAGATCACATCAAACACATAATGTTGCCGCAGGTTTTCTACCAGTGTAATACCATCTCTTTCTTCTTTCAGGTTAATATCACACAGAATAAGGTGGGGTAAAAACCCGGGCATAGTGTCTGTTACTTCCTTTTGGTTAAGGGCAATAGTGGTGCTGCAATTAAAATTGGTGTTAAGCTCCTGCTCTATAAACCGTGCGATGATAATTTCGTCTTCTATAATAAGTATGCGCATTTATATCAGGTTGGGAAAGTTGAGAAAATAACTGAAGCCTTTATGCTGATCGATGGTGTAATGACCTTTAAGCTGGCGGGTAAGGTCCGCAATAAGGGTCAATCCAAAAGTATCATCCGGCTGAACGCCGATGCCTTTGCCGTTGTCCCCGTAGTGCATTTTCCAGTGATCGCCTGCGTTCAGGATTTCAATATTTATTTGTGGTTGCGGCTGCTCCGAAAAAGCGTGCTTATAAGAATTGGTAATGAGCTCGGTAACAATAAGCCCCAGGCATAAGCCGGCCGTTGCATCCAAAACCAGAGAGCTATCTATCGTAAGTTTGATATCAACCGGCGCCGATTGCGCAAACATCTTTTTGGAATGCTCAACAATATCGGCAATAAATGTTGCTGGTGAAATTGTTTTGTTGCCCGGATTATTGCCCGGATTAAGGCTGTCATTGACCAGCATCATGGCTTTGATACGGGCTACATTATCCTTCAGCATATTACCGACGTATTCATCCTTGCTGCCCGCCAGCTGCAGGCTGTTGAGACTGTATAACAGTTGCAGGTTATTTTTCACGCGGTGGTTCAGTTCATTCATCAGCAATTCTATATGCTTATTCCGGCGGTTAAGCTCAAGAGTACGTTCAGTTACACTTTCTTCCAGAAGCTGATTTTGGTGCTGTTGCAGCCGGGTGAGCTGTGACAGGTACAGGGTTTTATCTTTTTCATTTTGCCAGAGCTTACCGTTGATACCGGTCAAAAAAAGCAGGCTTACTATCACCAGCAAACTGCCTGACAGGATAGTAAATAAGCTAAATGCAGCCTCACCGACCACAAACAGCGCTAACGTAACAAAGAGGGCTACCGTCAGGTAAAGAATGACACCGTAAGCTAAAAATCGTTCCTGTTCATCAAATCTTTTCCAGAGCAGCAGCACACGTAATAAATAGGCAACCTGTATAATGAAAAAGCAGCCGGTGACCTGGCTCATTATCCTGAAATTGCCGGTGTAATGATGAATGAAAAACGACAGTATGGAAAGCAGTAAGATGGCATACAAAACGGCTTTACCCAGGCGGTACAACCGATGATTTTTTTCTTTTATTTTCCAAAAGTCCAGCACCAGCAGATAAAGCCCGGCCAAAGCAAGATGTAAAAAATGGATGACGAACCGCCATCCCCAATCGGGACGCGCCGGAAAAAACCAGTCAATAAAATAACGGCTCAACGCAAGATTGTACAGCATCAGCCCTGTTATAAAAACAGCCAGCCACAGGTACGGGCGGTAGCGGGTCATGATCCAGGTGATCAGCACATATAACAGCAGCAGTAATGCAGCTCCCTGGAACCAAAAGTCTATTACTTCCCGCTGCTGCCTGGCTTTGGTAAAGCGATAAAGATCGTTCAGCTCAAAATTAAATACAGGCTGATATTGCTTGGTATGACGGCTGCGGATAAGTACCCGGTAGGTGATGACGGCGGCCAGCCTCAGCCGGAAATGAAACCGGCTGTCGCCGGGGCTGATTTGTTCCGCCGGTCTGAAAGCTCCGGAACGGCGGTGCGTAACTACAGCACCTGGTGTATCCGGCATAATATACAGATCGGCATAGGTAAGATGTCGAAACGACAAAACTGCGTCGGCTTCATCGGGACTTTTAATACGGGTAAAAAGCCAAAAAATACTACTGGGCCTTTCAGTTTTAAATCCTGTAATAGATGTAAACAGCCCGGGGTTGGCAATAAGCGTATCGGGATCATAAATGGCCGTATCGTCTTCTATGATTCCGAAATAAGGCCGCATGGTTATTGCCGGCGCTGCCGGGTTAAAAATAATACTGTCGGCTGCAGCTTTTGCCTTCCCGCAACACAGGATAAGGCATAAAAAAAGCTGTGCAAACTGTTTCAAAATATTACAGTGCCCTGAAGTAATCAAATGCTGATCTGGTTTTATTACAAGGATAATTAGTGTATAGTCAGCTGTGAAATTACGGCATTATTTTTTCCTGCCGATCACGCGAATATGCACAAAATATATTACAATTATAGTTTACAAGTGATGCCTGCAACTGAAAATTTAAGACCCCGGGGTCTATTTTTTGCCGAAATACCGGTGGATATATTTGCGTTATCTGTAAATATCCTATTGTTTATGAAAAAACTATTACTGGCTGCATTGCTGCCTGTTGCGCTTACTGCTGCCGCGCAAAATGTAGGCATCAATACCAACATACCGGCTGCTACCCTGCAGGTGGCAGGGGCCCCTGCCACAACCACCGTTGCTGATGGCTTGATGATGCCTTCCCTGACCGGCAACCAGCTAAAAGCCAAAGACGCAGCATACACCATCACACAAACCGGGGTAATGGTATATGTAACTGCGGCGGTGTCTGCTCCAGCCGGTAAAACCGTAAACGTAACTACTCCTGGTTTTTATTATTTTGACGGTACTGTATGGCAGAGAGCAGGCAGATCAGTCCAGGCAGGACAGCTTTTGAACACTGTTTTTGTAGATGACCCTTCTATGCTTTTAACGCCCAACTTTAACTCAGGTACATTTACAGACCTCATCAGCTACAGCTATACACCTGTACACAACAATTCAAAAATAATGGTACAATACCATAATAACAGCTACACTATAAGTGGGGGTGTGGGGCCTAGCACTGATGAATTTCAAACGCAACTGTTAATACCGACACTCAGAACCATAAATACGCAACTCTGCTCACCCGCAAATACCGCCAACGCATCATTCAGAACGGGTAGTCTTTTTCCCATTGCAGGTGTTGCAGACAATACCGCCACAACACCCATAATGATAAAAGTTCAGGTTAGAAGATCTTCTGGTGACGATTATATCAATTTTGCAGGAACCAACGGCACACTCATTATCCAGGAAATAGCCAATTAAAACTGCAGGATGAAAAAAGCTTTACTGGTCACTGTATCCCTGGTAGCTGTTATATATACAAAAGCTCAAAATGAGCTGTATAATAATGGTGCAGGGTTATACATTGCTTCCGGCAGCACTTTGATCGTGAACGGCAGCCTTACCAATACGGGAGCCGGAGTCAATTTGCGGAACAATGGTATACTGACTGTGAAAGGCAACATCACTAACAACCAAACGATGAGTGCGTATACCGGCAAGCTGGTATTGAACGGGAACACGGCCCAAATTCTCAGCGGCACCGCAGATATGCTCACTCAGGATCTTGAGATCAACAATGCTGCGGGCATTACCCTCCATACAAAGCTAAAAGCCGATGGTGCCGTTACCTTTACCAATGGTATCATTACCGCCACTGTGCCTTTATGGTTTACATCTGCCGCCACACATACCGGTGCAGCCGATGCCGCCCATGTAGCTGGCTATGTAGTCAAAGAAGGCACTGGCAGCTTCAGCTATCCGGTAGGTGATGGTACCAGGTACCAGCAAGTAAGGGTAACCGCTACTATAAACGCCACAGGTATACAGGTAAAATATAATCCCGCCGATGCCGGTCCTGCTCCGTTTGGCACTACCGGTGCATCCACTACGCCGTTGCTATATTATAACACCAACGAATACTGGGACATCAGTCCGCTAAGTACCGCCACCGGCACTGTAACACTCTATTGGGATGACTACAACAATGTGGGCATTACCAATACGGCTCACCTGTCGGTGGCCCACAAAAGCGGCGCCCTCTGGCTCAATGAAGGCGCCGCAAGCCTTAGCGGCACAATAACGGCGGGTAATGTCACCAGCGCTTCACTAAGCACCTGGAGTCCTTTTACGCTGGGCAGCATCCACAGTTTGTCAACATTGCCTGCTCACTGGCTAAGCATAAGCGGTGAGCTCACTGCCCAGAAACAGGCTTTGATAAGCTGGCAGGTAAGTGAGCTCAATGTAAGCAGTTACTATGTTGAAAAAAGCGCTGATGCCAGGCAGTTTGTTACCATCGCCCGGCTGAATAGCAAAGGTGATGGTAATAATAGCTACAGCTTTACTGTGCCCGGGCAGCCCATTGCCGGTGCTTACTACCGTGTTAAACAAACCGACATTGACGGACATTATACCTATTCACCGGTTATCAGGTTAAGGATTACGGATCCGGCAGAAGATGGGATAGCAGTGTACCCGGTGCCTTTTACAGCCGGATTTACGGTCACCAGCAACAAGCCGCAGAAAGCGAATCTTATCAATGCCCGGGGACAGGTGCTGCAACAGGTACGTCTTAGCGCAGGCGCCAATTATATCAGCGCTTCAGGACTGGGAAGCGGCATGTATTATCTTACTACAGAGAACGGACACATACACAAGCTGGTGAAGCAATAGCAGGTAAACCGGAGAATCCGGACAAACCATTGTTCTTCTATCACTTACTGCTTGCATACGGAATGCTCTTCAATCATAAATTTTTAATCTCCCAGCTATGAATATAATGCGCCTGCGAGTAAATGCTGGTAGACGATGTTAACCCGAGATAACAACCATTGTCCAGTCCCAACAGCGTTTTAAGGTCAATATCCTTTTCTATAACAACCGAGCCGTCCAGCCATACCTTTATCCTTTTACTTTTGTATTGCACTTTAACGGTATGAAACAACCCGTCTTCCAGCAGCGGGATATCTTTATTGAAAGCGATCCTGTAAGGCTTGCCTGTTCCGTTGGCCGCTTTGCCATTCGTGTGTATCGCTACATGGTTGACGCTTTCATCTTCATCATTCCAGTCCAGCGAAGAATCAAATTCAACAGCTACACTGGCAGGTACACCGTTATATCCCAGCTTTCCGGCCCTGCCGGGATATGCGTTTCCTACGGCATCCGGTATTTGCTTTGCCATCACCAGGGCGAGGCCGTCGCCGCCACCATTCGCCGATAACCCGAAGCGGAAGACGAAAGAAGTTTCAAAATCTCCCGGAACCAATTTTGTATTATAGGCCTGACCTGCAATATAACTAAGGTTGCGGGTGAGCCGGATGCTGTTATCAACAAAAGTGGCATCATTCTGCAAAGCAATATCACTCATCTTCAATGGTGGGAAATCGGTACTCTTTACCTCGGCTATGGCATTCGCAGCACTTTGCGCCACTGAAGGATCCCCGGAAGTATACACGTCCACGATACAGCCACTTAAAAACGGTTCATCCTGTATGCCTGCGCCCTTACATTGCTGCTCCGCCCATGTATATTTCTCCATATCAAATGCAACCGTATTTTTAGGCAGGTCCCTGCGGGTATAACTTTCTGTATTTTTTCCTGCTTCATAGTAGAATAAAGAATTTTCCTGCTGGATACGCCAGTTGTCCGCAAACTTTGGGTACAGCTCATCATGTTTCTTTTGAACCTTGCTGCCATCGCGTAAAACCAGGTCGTTATCGGGATTACCGTCATAGTTGCCCATCAGCCCCTGCATCTTTTGCTTTCTGTGGTCTGTAAGACGCAAATGGTAATCCAGGTACGGCAGGCCGGAGACAATCAATACTACCTGGTCGCCACCTGCATGCTGTATAATGATACGGTCATATGATTGCGTGGTTTCTTTTTTTATAAAGGCATTTCCGGTAAGTGCTATATGGTTAAACTGAAGTGATTGCTGAATATTATTGACCCATAATTTCTTTCCCTCCGCGGCATAGGACACAATGTCCTTTCCTGTTTGCACAGCTATAGCGGTATTATAAGTTGTTTGCGGGTTATTGACGTAAGGATTACCCAACCTCACCTGCACTTCAAAGTTATCTGTTAAAGATTTTGCCGCGATGAACTCACCTACCCCATGAAAATCATATATAAAGCCATCAGAAGTAATCAGGTGCGGATCACCCCAGCTTACACCTGCATCACGTGGAGGCAATTGGGGCAGTGGCGGCGGATCACCATCTTTTTTATCACATTCTTTCTGCCCGGCGCCTTGTGCAGCATAAGCGACCAGTCCCGGTAAGCTGCCTTTAGCCATGCCGCCCAGGTTGCCGCCAAACGAATACGCTTCTCCGAAACCAGACAGTGCATTCGCGTGATCTTCGGCAGACATACATCCGAAAGCCGGGTTACCGTCCATCATATTAGACAGTGCACCAGCAGCGCCTTTGCAGCTCTGGTAGGTATTATAGGCACCCCACAAGACCGCTACGGGCCCGCCCATGCCCAAACCGGCAGCCCCGATAAAACATCCCGCGAGGTTACCACCCAGGTACAAAAGATCGGCTTTACTGGGATGATTCTTATAGTTACCGTTTTTTTGGCGTTCTTTTATTTCATCTGCCAGGTCATAGAAATTATCAGGCAGGGGCAGGTTTGATTTTTCCCATAATATCTTTCCGCTGGCTGTTTCTTTTACACGAACACTGCCTGTTTTGGAGGGCACATCAATATCATGGTACTCAATCGTGTGGCCGGTAGAGGTGATAGTCTCTTTGGGAATGAAGTTTTCATCCAGCTCATGCGAAAGCCATCCGTCATTTTCCACAAAGTTTTCGATGATAACTTTTATTGAATCCATTTCCCCTTCCTCGTTTTTCGGCCCAAAAGCAGCATATTGTTTTTTATCGATCGGGTCGTTGATGATAAAGCCGACAGACTTGCCGGGACCCACAATGTCGGTTATAAAAAATACATCGGGCTGTGTGTTGGCCGGTAGCCCGGGGCTTGTATCTTCTATCTTTTTATTACATCCGGATTGCAGCACGCACAGTGTAAGAGCAAATACAATAGTTATGCTTCTCCAACGAAGCACTAACAGATACTTTAAAAACATAGTTGAAATTGTTTGGCTGTTACCGCCTAAAAGTTTGTTGTAATGATTTATCTGTGGGCAAAACTATTTTGTGATGTAGCCGCAGGCAATTAATATTCGCCGAAGTGTGTTGCAACTGTATTAAAAAGTGGGTAGAACAGCTTAAACCGTTTTAAAGGCAACAGGAAAACTACCGGATCACAGATCTGGAAATTTTCAGCATCCGGAAGTCAGTACTGTTGCATCGTTGCAGAAAAAGATCTGCCCTTGCCCGGTTTCAGGATTAACCCGCCCATCCTTCCCGGTCGAGGCTCCTGTATTGTATGGCTTCCGCCAGGTGATGCGGTGTTATGGATTCACTTGCATCCAGGTCTGCAATGGTCCTGGACACTTTTAAGATACGGTCGTATGCCCGTGCGGAAAGGTTCAGCTTGTCCATGGCATTTTTGAGCAGGTTCTGCCCGGTAGCATCGATATAACATATATCCTTAAGCGCTTTACTGCTCATTTGCGCATTACAATAAATTCCGGTTTCCTTTTCATATCTTTTTGCCTGGAGCTCTCTTGCAGCAATTACCCTTTCCCGTATGGCTGCAGAACTTTCGCCCGGTTCTTTTTCTGCCAGTGCAGAAAAAGGCACCGGTGTTACTTCCACATGCAGGTCTATACGGTCGAGCAGGGGTCCGGAAATTTTATTAAGGTATTTCTGTACGGCCCCAGCAGCGCAGGTGCATTCTTTTTCCGGATGGTTGTAAAACCCGCAGGGGCAGGGATTCATGGACGCGATCAACATAAAGCTTGCCGGGAAGTCAACGGCAATTTTTGCCCTGGAAATAGTAACCCGTCGCTCTTCCATAGGTTGCCGCATCACTTCCAGCACGGTTCGTTTGAATTCCGGCAGCTCGTCCAAAAACAATACGCCATTATGTGCAAGTGATATTTCGCCGGGCTGGGGAATACCACCACCGCCTACAAGCGCAGCATCCGATACCGTGTGGTGCGGAGACCTGTAAGGCCGCTGCGAAATGAGGGTCGTGTTGGAAGGAAGCTTCCCGGCCACGCTGTGTATTTTGGTTGTTTCAAGCGCTTCCTGAAGTGTTAACGGCGGTAAAATAGACGGTAGCCGTTTTGCCAGCATGGTTTTACCGGCACCCGGAGGACCGATAAGGATCGCATTATGACCACCTGCGGCCGCTATTTCCAGGGCTCTTTTGATGTTTTCCTGTCCCTTTACATCACTGAAATCTATTTCAAAATTATATTGGGATTCGTAAAAGGATTCCCTGGCATTCACTACAACGGGCTGCAGGCTGCTTTCATCTTTGAAAAAACGGATCACTTCACTGATATGGGAAACGCCATATACGTCCAGGTTATTAACAATGCCCGCTTCCCTGCAGTTTTGAACAGGAAGGATCAATCCCCTGAAGCCCTCTTTCCTTGCCGTTATGGCAATGGGCAGCGCACCCTTTATGGGCTGTACGCTGCCGTCGAGACTCAGCTCCCCCATGAGCACATAATCTGAAAGCCGTTCTGCATTGGGAATTTGCTCACTGGCGCCAAGGATGCTCATAGCTATGGGAAGATCAAATGCGCTACCGCTTTTTTTTATATCCGCAGGCGCAAGATTTACGATCACCTTCGTGCGCGGCATGTAATACCCGATACTTTTCAGGGTACTTTCAATACGTTGCTCACTTTCTTTGACTGCGTTATCCGGCAATCCTACCATGAAGAATTTCTGACCGCTTGTAACATTTACTTCTACTGTGATAGTGAGGGCTTCTACCCCATAAACAGCACTTCCGAAAGTTTTAACAAGCATAGGCAAAGGTTAGCGTTAGCAGATGCCTCAAGATACTGAAATCATGGCAAAAACAGATACCGCAAGAAGAAGGTTATATGGCTGCTCCAGTCTTTTATAAGTGCTCCGTCGGAATATCCCTTGTAAAAACTGCCGCCTGTCAGCGACCGGGTGATGTAAGCATTGGGCCATAAATTCAAAAGCCCCGGATAAACCCGAGGCTTTTGCGGACCGGACGGGATAACCCCTACGGACTTATACTTTTGAAAATCAATTATTTCTAAATTTAATCGATTTTTTAGTCGATTAAAGAGCGTTTGACGGTCGAAAATTCCCTGATTTTACCCAGGTTAACGATGACAGTATAAAGGTACACCCGTTGTACTTATTTTAATCATTTTTGCCATCTTTTTAAGCATGTTGGGGTTTCGAGAGGCTATGGCTATTTTGGCTGTATTTTGTACAGCTTGCTGACTTTTTTAGCATTCACTATCCTATTCTTTTTATTACTCTCGCTCAATTAAAATGCATTATGAAATGACTTTGACCACATATTTCTAGGAATAAGAAAAAAGTTCACTAGATTTGACATATCTTGACAAGAATAAATACGACAAATTGAAAACGTTAGGGCAAATACTGAAAGAAGCAAGAGAATCAGAAAACCTACTATTACGGCAGGTAGCAGCTGCCATCAATGCAGACACTGCAATGATAAGTAAGTTTGAGAAAGGAGAACGGAAACCTACCCGTGAGCAGATTGGATTACTTGCAAAGGCACTTAAGCTGGAAGAGAAGGCACTTCTGATATCCTATTTGAGTGATAAAGTAGCTTCTGATCTTGCGGGAGAAGATGTCGCAAAAGAGGCTTTAAAAGCGGCTGAAAAGAAAATTGATATACTGAAAAAGAAACACGACAAGTGATGAATCAGGAACAACAGGCAAAACCAATGATATTTGAAAACGGTGCAACATGGCTTCGTGCCGATTTTCATTTACATACGCATAAGGACAAGGAGTTTAAATCTCTTGATAATCCTAATGATTTTTTTAATCAGTGCATTAAAAGGCTCAAAGAGGAAGAAGTCCATATCGCTGTAGTTACAAACCACAATAAATTTGACCGGGATGAATTTGTTAATTTCCGGAAAAAGGCTTGGAAGGAAGATATTTGGATTTTACCCGGTGTAGAATTATCTGTTAATGACGGTGCAAACGGGATTCACTGCCTGATTGTATTTGATCACTCGTCATGGATTACAAGCCAGGAAGATTATATAAACCAATTTTTGACGTCTGCTTTTGAGGGTATTGCCAATAGGGAAAATGAGAACACACGCTGCAACTATAGTCTTGAAAATGTACTTCAGAAGCTAAGTAGCCATAAGTTACAAGGCAGGGATTCTTTTATAGTAATGGCCCATGTCGATCAGGATAGCGGTTTCCTGAAAGAGTTGGATGGCGGAAGAAAACAGCAATTCGCGGGTAGCGAACTTTTCAGAGAGTTTGTTTTAGCATTCCAAAAATTCCGTAGTTATGATCAACTACAGGGACTGAACCAATGGTTTTCGGGAAGACTCCCCGCTTTTGTGGAAGGTTCAGACTGCAAATGTGTCGAAGATGTTGGTAAGGCACATAAACAAAATGGCGAAGACAAGAAAACTTATATCAAAATAGGTGCATTTAATTTTGACGCCTTGAAATATGCGTTGCTGGATCATGAAGATAGGGTATCCCATACCCCTCATAAAATAGAAAAGGCATGGCTAAAATCAATCAGTTTTACCACCAGCAAATGGCATGAAAGAAAACTAGCCTTTAGTTCGGCTATGAATAATCTTATCGGAATCAGGGGGAGCGGGAAATCATCGCTGCTGGAAACTATCCGCTATGCACTTGACATACCATTGGGGGCTAACTCGCATGAACCTGGTTATAAGGAACGGCTCGTGCAAAATTTTCTGGGCAGTGGTGGAAAGCTAAGAGTTGAACTTATCAATAGATATGGGCAGGTTTTTATCGCCGAAAAAATTATGGGAGAATCCACCAATATATACCAGGACGGGCAATTACAGCATAATCTAAAAGTAAATGCTATCCTGAATAAACCACTTTATTATGGGCAAAAAGATTTGTCTGATATTGGAGGAGAGACATCGACAGAAGACCTAATCTCTAAGCTTATGGGTGACAAACTCACCACTATAAAACAAAGAATTGACGAAAAGAATGCTGAAATAGTAACGTTGCTTGGAGAAGTGCAACGTATAAATAAATCGTTGTCTCAGAAAAAAGAGATTGAAGAAAGAAAAGCATCTATTGAGCTGAATATGAAGATATTCAAGGATAATGAAATAGATAAAAAACTAAACAAACAAATAGAGTTTGATAAAGATAATAACCGCTTAGATACGCTGCTACAATTCGAACAGAATGTAATAGAAGGCTTACAGGATACAATTGGCGATTATAAAGAATTGTTTGCTGGGCAGAAAAGCTATCAATCGAAAGAAAACGCTGTATTGTTCAAATCGGTATATGAATCATTTGACAGGTTTGAACAGATTTTCTTAAAAATTACGGGTATTATTGAAGAACTTAAAATTGAACGCGAATCAATCGATAGTCTAAAGCGAGGTTTTATCCATCAATATGAGCTTCTCAAAGACGAATTTTCAAAAATTAAGAGAGAAATAAATCTCCCGAATATTGAAGCAGATGCATATGTAAAACTATCTAAAGACCTGGATCTTCAAAACGCAAAATTGGTAGAAATTGGCAAACTTGACCAACGAAGAGATCAAGTGCTTCAGAAACTGAAACAGGCCCTTGTAGATCTGAAGGGATTATGGCATAAAGAATATCAGTTGGTTGTTGAAGAAGTAAACAAACTTAACAGTGATCAATCTAAGTTAAGGATTGAAGTTAATTTTAAGGGAAATAAAGAACGTTTTAAAGAATTTATCAGATCAAGTGTAAGGGGAAGTAATTTGCGTGATACCGCGATTTCTGATATTGCCGATCAATATGCTGATTTGATTGAAGTCTATAATGACCTCAGAGTAGATGGCAGCAAAGTAAGCAACATTTTATCGGGCGGGAACAACCTTGCAAATTTCACTGGTAAATTTAAGGATAATATCAATGGGTTTCTTACTTATAGGGTGCCTGATAAGTATACTATTTACTATAGTGGAAGGCCTTTAAATGAACACTCGCTGGGACAAAGAGCATCAGCTCTTATCCTATTCATTCTGACTCTAAAAGAAAATGATATAATTATTATTGACCAACCAGAAGACGACTTGGATAACCAGACGATTTATACTGACGTAATCACTGAATTACGAAAATTGAAGGATAAAACTCAATTTATATTTGCGACACACAATCCCAATATACCTGTTCTTGGTGATTGCGAGCAAACTATTTGTTGTTCTTACAACAATGGTATCATTTCCTCAATAGAAGGGAGCATTGACGATACCACTATACAGAAAAAAATTGTAAATATTATGGAAGGTGGTGAAGAAGCCTTCAATCAGCGTAAAATGATATACGAATTATGGAAGCATTAGAATTATTGGAACTGATCCAGCAAGGAGAAAGCTCCCGAGTGCAGTTTAAGGAACGCTTACCTAATACCGATTCCCTTGCTCAGGAAATGGTAGCCTTTTCGAATACGGAAGGCGGAAAAATAATTATTGGAGTTAATGACAAAACAGGAGACTTAAATGGACTTTCATTTCAAGAGTTACAATCCGTTAACCAACAACTGGTTAATGTAGCTTCTCAAAGTGTTTTCCCACCAATAGTGATTAAGACAGAAACCGTAAAGGTCAATGAGCATAATCTTGTAGTTGTAGAGCTTAAAGAGGGTATCAGTAAACCTTATAAAGACCGAAATGGTACAATTTTCATGAAAAATGGCTCGGACAAGAGAAAAGTAACTTCAAATGATGAAATTGCCAGGCTTTTACAAAGCAGTAAAATCATGTTTGCCGATGAGTTGCCAGTTGTGGGAAGCACTATCGCTGATGTTAACGTTGATCTGTTTAGTAAGTTTATCTATACCAAATACGGGAGAAGTCTTGAAGATATGGGTGTTGATTTACCGAAATCTCTTGAAAATTTAAATCTCTTATCCGAAGGACAGTTGACCTTGGCAGGGCTTCTGTTGTTTAGCGACCGCCGACAGCATTTTCGTCCTCAATTTACCATTCAATGCGTATCCGTGGATGCAGATGAGATTACCGGCAATACATTTGCTGATAGTGAAGCACCGATTGAAGGTAATATGCTAACTGTCTTCCAAAAGGCAATCGGATTCGTAGACAGAAGTATGAGGAAACAGCAAACAGGAACCTCCTTTAATAGTCCAGCAGTATGGGAAATACCTTATGAGGTATTTGAAGAACTGTTGGTAAACGCATTGATACATAGGGATTACTTCATTCAATCAACTATTAAGATTTTCATTTTCAGGAATAGGGTTGAAATTCATAGTCCGGGAAAATTACCTAATTCTCTGACTGTTGAAAATATTAGAAATGGTATTTCAATTGCACGAAACCCCATTCTCCAGTCCGTTGCCCAATTTGTGCTGCCTTACAAAGGTTTGGGAACAGGAGTGTTCAGAGCTATTTCACTATACCCAGAAATAGAGTTTGTAAACGATATACAAGCTGAACAGTTCAGGGTCATCATTAAACGCCCATAATGTATTGGTATGACTTGGAACGCTGATTCAGTCGAAAGGGAGCTAAATGAAGCATTTGCAATAAACTCCGAGCTTAAATTACTTGAAGTTCTAAAACGAAATTCTTTTCTTTTTTATGAACTGTATTCAAGAAAATATGGCATACAACCGCTGTTTCATGAATTGTCATTTGGTGCGAAGTTGAGATGTGACTTTGCCTGGCTAAATGACAACTCCGATAGTCCTGAGTGGGTGTTGGTTGAAATAGAAAAGCCGAGAATGAGATTATTCAATACCTCAGGGAAGCCGTCTGCAGAACTCAATGCTGCATTGGAGCAAGTACGCGAATGGGATAGATATTTTTATGAATATCCTGCCGAGAAAAAGAGAATTTTTGGTGCTGTAGGACGGTTTAGATATGTTTTAGTGGCGGGGAGTTCAGATGATTGGAAAATAGAGACCGCAATGAAATGGAGAAGTCATCAGAATACAATATCAAATATTGAAATCAGGTCGAGTGACGTATTTCTTAGACCTCTAACAATTCTGCGCGAACATCCGGATGAACTTTGGAGTTTCGAGGAGAATCCTGTTTCGCTTGGCTACTCCAAACTTGAAAACTATTGGAAAGAATATGGTTATATGGATAGAATGAGACAGATGTTTTAAAATTTACTTTAATGGATATCGAAAATAAAGCAAACACCGATGATTGGCGTCAGGAAACGCAGCTAGGATTGGAATCGAGTGAATTGTACAAAGTTTTAAAAGCTAAATGTGTTTCAGATCCCGCTGGATCTCATGTTATATCTTTAGTGGATGAGGCTGTTTACTATGCTTATCAGAGAACAAAAACCATCATGTTGCATATGGATGAGTATACTCTACATGATGGGGATCATCTGTTCAGGGTGTTGAGATTAATGGAAAAGATTATTCCGTCCACTACAATATCTGCACTTTCTGTTCCTGAATTGATGCTTTTAATTCTGACCGCTTTCTTTCATGACATTGGAATGGCTGCATCAAAACAAGATACCATTATATGGAGTTCCCTATGGGATGATGATTTGTTAAAAGATACATCTTCAAAACAATATCTGGAGTTTAAAAAGTACTGTCAGGGCTTCCCATCAATTCTTGATGAAATTGAAGGTTTAAAATCCAAAGGTCAGCTGAGTAAAGTCGAACTGCTCAAAAAGCACATGATTTCGGAATATATTAGATCCACACATGCAGAAAGAGCTCGCACTATTATCGATGAAGATTGGAATGGAAAGGTTAAATATAGAGACATAGATTTAACCAATGAATTTGCTCAATTATGTTTCAGTCATAATGAAGATGCCGCAACATTGCTGGAATTTGATACATCCTTACTCTGTGGCCCCGGCACCTATGCTTGTATTCCTTTTATAGGGGTGATATTAAGACTTGCCGACATACTTGATTTTGATGGAAAAAGAACACCACCCGTTTTGTTTTCCCATCTATTTGTTAGAAATCCTATATCTATCAGAGAGTGGCAAAAACATAGAAATATAGACGCATGGGACATTAATAACGTCAATATTAGATTTCAGGTACGTTGCGAGCATCCAGCTATCGAATCATCTATTAGACAATTCTGTGATCAGATAGATAAGGAACTTGCAGCTGCAAACACTATTCTCAACAGATTGAACGACTCGGTGAGAAATCCATTTCCCGAACATTATAAAATCAGCTTACCATTAAAAGTAGACAGAAGCAAAATTGGCCCTGCAAAAAAACTACCGACTGGAAAGCCAGCTTACAATTACCAGGAAACTAAATTTACACTTAATAAAACCCAAGTAATAGATTTATTGATGGGCACCAAACTCTATGGCCATCCTGAAGTCGCGTTAAGGGAGTTGTTGCAAAATTCTATTGACGCATGTTTGCTTCGGCAAGCAATGGCGAAAAGTTGGAAAAATGCCTATGCGCCGAAAATACAGATTAGATTTTACACAGATGGTGATGACTTTTTACAAATTATCGATAATGGAACGGGAATGGATCTGGACATTATCAATAAGTTCTATTCCAGCATTGGAACATCTTATTACAAATCTTCAGAATTTTATGATCTAAAAGCAACAGTTGAGTTAGACTACACACCTATTTCCAGATTTGGAATCGGTGTATTATCCTGCTTCATGGTTTCCGATTATTTGATGGTTAATACAAAAAGGTTAAAAGGCCCGTATGAATCCAGCGATGCTTATGAAATTATTGTCGAAGGACAGGATAGCATTTTTTGGGTAAGAGAAGGTAATATGGTTGAACCTGGGACTTCAACTCAGCTTGCCTTAAGACAAGGACACCCTTGGAAATATTTAAAGGATAAGGACTTAATTGATTCTATCTGTAAGATAGTACCAAGACCCCCATTTGCCATTGAGATCATTACTCCAACAGAAAGTTACATCCATAACGGTGAAAGGTTTAAAAATCTATCCTTTGAGGATCTTAGGGACTATACGTGGCGAGCTGAACCAAATATTAAAGAAATTACTTTCACCATTTCTGATGATGAATATAGTATTTTCGGTAAGGTAATGGTTGCAATATTGGAAGAGCATGGAGAACCTGTGTCAGAAATTGAACTGCATGCCAAGGAGGTCAATGTCGATGGAGATGATTACACCTTAGAACGATCAATAAAGTACGGAACAAACGAAATCGAAAAGAAATCTAAGACAATTGAAATTGACGAAGATGGAAATGCGAACCTTAGTCCGTCATCGTCAAGACTGGCTACATCCAAAGCGATCATTGCCTTACATGGAATTGAGGTGCCGTTTAATATCTTTCCTGACTACTGGAGTGCACGAAATCAGCAAGTCCAGATAAAATGGCCAATCCCTGTCCGATTTATTATAGATATTTCAGGAACAAAAGATCTGAATTTGAATTCAGCCCGTACAGAAATATTGTACGATGAAAAATGGTTAAGTTTTGAAGAGAACCTAGCATATTTGATATGCAAGCAACTATCGAAAATGCTTCCCGAAAACTATTGGGATAAATTGAAGGAAATTATGGTGCATGCCAACAAAAGCCCTCAATTCGATGGAGCATTAAATCGACTTTTAAAAGATTGACGTGTTTCAATTAAAGTTAAATGACGATAGGTTAAACATTTTACCTCATTTTTACCAGTTCTAAACGCTCTTCCTTTTAGTTTATATACGCAGCAACGAGATAAAGAGCAATACTTATGTAAATTCGGACGGGATAACCCCTTCGGTTCTATACTTTTGAAAATCAATTATTTCTAAATTTAGTCGATTAAAGAGCATTTGTCGTTCGAAAATTACCAGATTTTACTCAAGTTAACGATGACAGCATAAAGGTACACCAGTTGTACTTATTTTAATCACTTTTGCCTTCTTTTTTAAGGGTATCAGGCTTGCGATAGAATCATAATTATCCTGACCATATTCTGTACAGGTTGTCAATCTTATTTAATAGTAACTTTCCTTCTCTTTTTCACGCCGACCATGGAATACTAAAAATGAAATAACTTATGGAAACTGTTATAAGAAAAGTACTGGATTTTATGACTTTTGAAACTCCACTTAAAAAGGTAAATATTAGTGCACACTTTGCTAACAATACTACAACCATGCAGGATGGGTCATACATCTTGAGTACATCAACAGTCAAACAAAAACTTGCAGCTTTGTATTGGCTTAGTCACGTCATGACACATTATGGTGTTTTATTTGTTTGCTCCCTTTTTTTTACCGTCTTTTTTACAGAAGGGGTTAAGCCAACAGATTATTTGAGTGTGCTATCGGCAGGAATAATAGGCTTTATTATCCTAGTTATTTTTCTTTATAGCCCGTCTTTTTATTTCACCTATCTTCCCTCCTTACAAACGGTTAAAGAATATTATGATCAGAAACGTTTGGAAAATATAGAAAAATGCCGCCGTCAACAATTATCAAACCTTGCACTTTGTCTTGTTTTTTATGCTTTCGATAAGATTTACAACCTAAATAAACTCCAACCTAATGATCAATATGCAGAAGCTCTTAATAAATTATATGGGGTCGATCAGGGAAGTTTGAAAAAGAACCTAGAATTAATATTTTCAAACTCGACGAAACGAAATTCACTTTCGGATAGGAAAAAAACTGAAATCAAGAACCGTTTTGCAGAAGCCTATAACTTCTTTGAAGAATTACAGTTTGGCAAAGGAATAAACCTCTTAAAACAGTTGGAAATGAAACTAACTCAAGGGTTGACCAATTCTATCAATACATAAAATCAACTTAATTTTAATTGTAAATCAAAATTAATGCAGCGATTTTTAAAAGAACTAGATTTTATGGAGGGATTAAGGTCACACATTCTTGAACTATCAAAAACGGTAAGAATCTTTATCAAGGATAAAACGAACGAACGGCTAATTTTGCCAGATCTTGAAACATTCTACCAAACGAGTTGGGAAAAGTTCACCTATTCAGAAAAAGGGATAGATGTTGGACGAGGCGAAAGTAAATACATGTCAATTCCAAGCTGGAGTAGGGCAACAGCACGCATCTATTTAAGGATTAAAGATACGTCAGCATATAATGAATTATTAAAGAAGCTTAAAGAAGTTCAGTTTGGTACATTTAACGCAGAAATGACAGTGCAGAAGCTTGCAATGAAATTTGCTGAAGTTTACCTTTCTGATATTGATCAAAATACGGAAGCAAATATCGAAGCACTTTGTCAAAAGGTTATCCAACAAATAGCTACACAAGAGCTGAATGCGGTCGCAACAATCTATCTAATCGGAATAACCTTACAATCGGAGGAAATTGAATTAATGCCGGGAATTAGGTTAAGGAGAAGTAACCAAGCTGATATATCCCAGTCAATTCCAATGCATCAGAATATAGAAATAGCTGATTCCCCTTTTGCAACTGCCGTTCTTGAGATAAAGAGGATGCTAACAATAAAACAGTGGTCAGGTCTTACCAATGAAATTGAGAAAACCATTCATATTTTAAGACTACTTGGAGTAGGTGCAATTTATTATAAATATTACACTGTTCAGACAGATTGGCTTTTAAATGGCATAAATGATTCAGAAGTAATACCATCAAACTTTCCACATCCGCCAGTAATCTTTTTCTTAGAAAAACGAAATGAATCATTGGTCAAAGCCATGTTTGCTTATATGCAAACACATTTGCCTCACCTATCTGGCATAAACCGAAAAATCAACAGTTTAACAGTTTCCTATGATCGATATGAGGATGCATGTAATGAAGGTAAGATTTTTGAGAGAAAGGTTATGAATGCGATTATGGGTTTAGAAGCCCTATATCTAGATGATAATATGGAATTATCATATAAGCTCTCTATACGTTGTGCTAAAGTAATGTCATTTTGCAACCTTGATCCTCTCGAAATAAAGAGGGTAATAAAGGTCGGATATAAAATCCGAAGTGTGTTTGCTCATGGCGATCATCTTAAGAAAAAAGACATTAATAAGTATAACGATCAATTTGGAGATTATCAGAATATCGGTAACCAGCTTTGTAATTACTTGAGAGTTTCGATTTGTGTCAATATTATCCTTAAGCTGAAAAAGAGTCCGTTTTTGGAAGAGCTAGATAACAGTCTTTTATCTTTATCAATTTCAGAAAAATTAAAAAAGGACTTTTTAATTCTTGATCAATACTTACTTCATTAGTTTTTTTAAAGCTGCGACTCAACTTTTAGCGTGCAAAAAATCACTAAATTTAATTTGATATTTAATACTTATACAATTTGAGTAAAGGAAAAGACTTCGAAAAACTTATCGCGGCTGTTGAGGAGGGTGTACATGATTTTCCGGAGGCGAGGGTTTTGCATAATGTTATGCTACCTACTAAGTACGGTGGAAAAAGACAAATAGATATCTTAATTCTTGAAAACCGTGGGAGATTCGAATATAAAACTATTATAGAATGTAAGAATACTAGCTCCAAAGTATCTGTAAATACTGTGGGTGCTTTTAAAGAATTGCTTGACAGTGTGGACGCTCACCAAGGTATTATCGTATCGGCTGCCGGTTTTCAGAAAGGAGCATTTCAATCGGCAAAACAGGAGAATATCTTCCTCTATCAATTTTCTCAATTGAAGGAATTGAGATCACATTTACAGAGCTTCAGGTTCAATATTTTTGAAGTTACTCATACTTCAAAAGATTTTACGGTCCGCTTCAAAGAAAAAAAAGACATTAACAGAAAGCTGACTATTCATGATGAATTACATGCCCCCTCCTTTAATATTAAAACTTCTCTTGTAAAGATCACAGAAGACTTTTTGCAAAGGTCAAGACCTGAGATTACTGACAAGCTGATTCGGCGGGTTACAAACCCATTGATTGAGCAATTAATTACTGGAAAAACAGAAATAAAAATTGAATTCCCGATTCCTATACTGTACGTAAAAAATGGAGATGTAACAGAAATTATTGGATTTGATACTATCCTTCATACTGAGTTTTTTACTGCTCCTACTACTGTCAAAAGTATTTCTGAGTACAAAGATGTTGTCAAATCTACTACTCACGCATTCGTTTTCGAGGTCGAATTTGAAGGGGAACGATTTAAAATCTTACGAAAGGAAAATTAGAAACAGGTATTTAGCCATATAAATAAAGTCTTTCTCCGCCAAATTCAACCTTTAGGTATACTTAGCTTCTTTTCTCTTTCTCAAACCTTCATATTGCCTGTCTAAAGCATAAGGTAATGAAAGAATCAGTGAACGAGAGAGCCCCTGCAACGCCCATGTTGTTTCCCATTGAGCCGGAAATGTTCTGGCAATCCATCCAGCAGATTATCAGGGAGGAAATGTCGAAAATAGAACAATCGCAGCCGGTAAGCTCCGGTTATGATACGCCCGGCATGACCTACAAACCTCTGTATAAAATAGCCGAAGTATGCAAACTTTTCCAGGTCAGCAAGCCCACTATATACGATTGGGTGAAACACGGCAAGCTAAAGCCTTACAAGATCAGGTCAAGGGTTTATTTTCTGTGACAGGACATACAGCAGCTATTACATCCTGTCTCCGGGCAGCAATAATGCTTCCAGTCAATCTTAACCCCAATCATTTAACAGGTAAATTATTTCATGATGAACAAACTAACCGTCGCCGAAGCCCGGCAGATAGACATGGTGGACTACCTGTCTTCTTTAGGCTTTCAGGCAATTAAAACACGAGGGAACGACTACTGGTATATCTCTCCTTTTCGGGGTGAGCGAACCCCATCCTTGCAGTATGAGAAGTGATCCACTCATACTTTGATTTGGTTTCAACTATATTTTGATTTCCTTTTTTGTAAGAAAATTTGATCAGTTGAGTAATCCCCGCAAGTTTCCCGATGGTTTTAATATGGCGGTTAAATTCCGGGTTGGTCAATGCGGGTATTCTATCCCTGAATTGACGGGTAAAAATTAATTGCCAAGGAATGATAACCCAATGGTCAGATTTCTCCTGCTTTTTATAAAGCATATCCCTTTGTAAATCTTCAGGTCGTAGGGTTGAAAAATCAGAAAACCGTAAACCTGTCAAACATGCCAGTACAAATAAATCCCTGTACTCAATCAGGTGTGGATTCTCTGATAGGTCTGTTTGATAGATTTTTGCAATTTCTTCATACGTTAAATAGATTGCATCGCTTTCTTCTTCCGGTATTTTAAAATCGGTGAGGTCAATAGGTTTAATGATCTTGCGTTTAACCCGATCTTTAATGAATCCCCGGAAGTGTTTGATTGTTTTTCCAATAGAGTTTAACTTCAACCCTGTTATAAGGGTCTTGCGGCGCATGTGAATATGTTCAAAAGTCAGGTAGTCAACAAAGTCCTCGTAAAAGCTAAAATCAAAACTGTCAAATGTGATCTCCTTTTTGCTATAAGTTTCAAATGCTAATAAATGAGATTTTACATTTCCATAAACGGTGAGAGTAGCTTTGCTAACTTTTCGTTGTTTTGATTTGATGTAGTCATCAAATTAGTAATAGATATCCAGTTTGGATTTCTTTTCTTTTACTTCCTCCAGAATTGTTTGTGTTACTTGCCCTACTATACTTGTTGTATCGAGTGATGGGGTGAATGTTTTTTTTACGAAAGCTCCTTTGTTGAGAATGCCGGATTTGTTAGCATGCATTACCAGGTCTTCAACAATTCTGAATTGTTTTTTAAGCTGTTCATTTAGTATAGCATAATTTCCATATATAAGAGGGAGTTTATCAGAAATACATTGTTGTTTTTTATTCCAGTATCCACAAGGAATAGCAATGCCTGTATTTAACAATGTTCGGTTTGTAGGACTATAACAATATTGAAAGAAGATAATAGCTGTTCCGTCTGAACGTGTTTTATTTGACGGACAAATTGGCTTGATTGGTAACAACATAGTTTAGTCGATTAAGTAAATTGTTAACCTGAATTCAAAGATAGAATGATAGAACAACGAACGCTGTTAGGGAATCTTGAAAATCAACCCCTTAGAAGTAAAGATGAGTAAAAATAAAAAAGGATTATCATAACTGATAATCCTTTTAAGCGGACCGGACGGGACTCGAACCCGCGACCTCCGCCGTGACAGGGCGGCATTCTAACCAACTGAACTACCGATCCGGAAAACAGGTACCCTGTTTTTCAGGACGGCAAAGATAGTAATTCTCAGTTCCGTACAAAAAGATTTTTTTAGGAAATCTTAAAGGAACGATACAGCACATGCTCAACACACCGTTTCATATCTGATCCGAATTTACTAAATTGCATAAAACTATAATATGACTACCTCCTATAAACGTTGGACAGGCATACTCAGCATTGTTCCTTTTATCCTGTTCGTAATTTATATGGGCTGGTTTTTTTCGTCCTTCACAGAGATAATGGTCACAGCCCTGAACCACCAAAACGGGCCGGTAGAGGCAGAATTCATCAGGCATATGATGGGCATCATTCTGATCGCATCGGTGATGGGGTTGGTTACGCTGGCTGCCATGATTGTATTCATCATTCATGCTGCCAATAACAAATCCCTTGAAAGCGCCGAAAAAATAATGTGGGTGCTGCTATTTGTATTTGTAGGCCTGATCGCTTTTCCACTTTACTGGTTCCTCAGGATCAAAGATGCGCCGCTGAAAGAATCCGCATTATAGGAAAATATCTTTTGCGCTTCAGCTCCCTATTCCTGTATTTGAAAAGTCACCGGTTGTTTGTGGAAGGAACGTACTTTTTTTCCTTCTACAGCCGCCGGCACCCAGTCCGGTCCTTCTTTTATTGCCTTTGTAACAAGCTGCGACAGGTATGGAATATCATCTTTGGTTGTTCGAAAATCAGACACGGTGCCGTTTTCATCTACAACAAATTGGATGACGACGGTTCCGGATCTGCCAATCGCCTGTAATGTATCAATATGCAAATCGATCTTTTCCCGGATAAAGTTTGCCCATCCTTCATCTCCTCCAGGAAAATGAGCCCTGGCGGTATCCTGGTCCGTCGTCGTAACATGAGCCTGTCCATTTTGTCTTAATGTTTGCGTCGCTTTATTACCATTCTTTTGCGACGGAATGGAAAAGGCTGCCAGTAATAACAAGGCTATGGGCAGGACCATTAAGCGGCCAGCATAACCGAAACGAATAACTGATTGTTTGGTGACCATAAGTAATCTGCGTTTTATAGGTGAAGTAAAAAAATGACTGCTTATATGATTATATTGAACGGGAAATGCTGTAGCCAGCAGCATACGCGCAAATCTGTCTGCATCCTGGTTTTTAACAGCGACGCGGTCCGCTGCAAACTCGTGCACCATGAATAATTCCCTCCGCACCAGCCAGAATACCGGGTTTATCCAGAAAACGATCAGCAGCAGGTTTACCAATAGCCGGTCAAAACTATGCATCTGGCGCATATGAGCTGTTTCATGTTCCATAATCTGTTTGCCTTCATCACTATCCGGATCTATATGCCTGTTCCAGAATATGTATTTAAAAAACGAGAAAGGAGTGCCTTTACTATCTGAGTTAATCACCACAATATCATTAACAACCGTTTTGTCTCCGGTACGGAATAATTTTATCATCCGCCATAATGATAACAGGAACGAAACGCCGAAAAACAAACTTCCTGCCAGGTATGCAAGCCAGACAACTGTTGTATACGGTATTGATCCCCGGGTGTCGGTAGGCGCTGTCACAATTATCTCCTGCCCCTCAGAGGCTAAAAGCGCAACGGAAGCTAAAGGGTTGGCTGCAGAAACAGGAGCGGGTAACTGTATGAGTGGTATCAGAATAGCAGCTGCAAAAATACCAGCCAGATAAAACCGGTTCCAGTTATGATACAGGCTGCCCCGCAATACCAGGTGATAATAGCCATACAAAATAGCGGAGATGAGGATTATCTTAAAAAGATAGTAAATCGTTTCCCACATGGCTGCCGATTTTATTGAAAAGAATTATTTCTTTTTGTTTTTCAGTTGCTTAAGCAATAATTCCAGGTCCTTAATATCCAGCTTCTCTTCCGAGATCATAAAAGACATGGCGTTGGTGAAAGAGCCGTCAAAATAGTTTTTAACGACTGACTTTATAGTGGCTTTTGAATATTGCTCCTTGCTTACCAAAGGATAATATCTGTGTATCCGGCCAAATGTTTCTATGCCTACAAAATCCTTGTCGGTTAAAACTTTTAACACGGTAGCTACTGTATTCTGGTGAGGTTTGGGCTCGGGAAGCGCGTCCATTACATCACGTAAAAAAGCGTGCTCAAGACTCCATAATACCTGCATTATCTGTTCTTCTGCTTTGGTCAATGTTTTTTCCATATTTCAGAAATGCTTTGTCTGAGCAAATATATAAACTATAAATATAGTTTCAAAACTATTTTTATAGTTTATTTGATTTTGCCCTTCCTGCCCCAGGGACAAATAGCAATAATCATCCGTGCAGTACGTTTACCCAGGTTACAAAGGCGCTTTTATGAAAACAGCAATTTCATTCTTTACCCTTTTACTGTTTGTGTCGGAACTTTCCTGCAAAAAAATAGCAGATATTACTAAGTTCAACCTGTCATACCAAACGGAGGCTACGATAAAAGCCAGTGACATAGCCACGCTCCTTCCATTTGATTTGAGAACACCCCAGGTAACAACCGTGACAGATGAGGACTATAAGGGATATAAGACTGCCCGGAAACTTGTTCAGTCCGTTAAGCTGAAAGATCTGCAGTTATCCGTTGTCCGGCCAGACGGCAGGACATTCGATTTCCTGGACAAAATAGAGGTATTTATTTCTGCGGACGAGCATGAAGAGATACTGCTGGCGCGTAAAGACAATATTTCCGATAAGGATGGTGGGCAACTGGAACTGGAGCCTGCTACCAGTGAACTGAAGCCTTACCTTACCAGTAAGCATTTTAATCTCCGCCTGAAGATCACCACGGACAAAGTGGTTAACCAGGACATTGATATAAAAATATCAAGCACTTTCCATGTTGATGCCAATGTTGCAGGACTGTAATAAACACAGCAGCTATAAAATGCTATGGATTAACGGGGGTTAAAATAATATGCCGCAGATCAAGAAGCGCCTGGCTGTCGTCAAACTCTTTATTTGCTTTAAAGGTGATGGTCTGTTTACCTTCCGGCAGCCTGAGGGTGCCGATATCGGCGGACCTGAATGTTTCCCATGATCCGCTTTTTTCCACTGTTCCGGTGATCTTTTCGCTACCTGCCTCCAGTAAGAACTCTTTCCCCGCTTCCTCATCCGACACCGACCATTCAAGCGTAGCTTTATATTCTCCCGCTTTGGGGATCTCTACGGTCCAGTCAACTTTGTCTCCGCTTCTGAACCAGCCAAACGCTTTCCACTCCGGCATATATTTTATTCCGGTGCCCGTGGCTATACCACTTTCCGCATTCAGCACAAGGGATCCGTCGTGGCCGGGAATAACTGCTGCCGGCAGCTCAGCTTCCGTGTCTTTTTTTTCAGAAGATCCATTGCAGCTTAATAATGTAAGAAAGGATATAAACAGGGTTGTATAGCCGAAATAAAATAGATTTTTCATGATGTTGTTTTATGTATGTTACAGACCGGTACTTTAAACGATCATTTTTTTTCCGAAGGGATCTCTGCTTCGATGCCTGGTTTTACAGGTTCTCCGAAATAAGGTTCTCCCTTCACCCATGTAAAACGTTGCGCCCTGGGTGAACGGTTTCCACCACAACCCTGCCCGGGAGCCGAATTGGCATGATACAGCAACCAGTCCTCCTTTCCATCCGGGGATTTGAAAAAAGAATTATGCCCGGGAGCATACACACCATTTTTCGCTGAAGTGGCAAACACAGGCGTCGGCTTCTTCTTCCATGCCTTGTTATCCATTAAATTGTCCTTCCCGGTGAAGGTCAACAATCCCAGGGCGTAATGGTCCGTCCAGCAACCACTGGCCGAGAAAACAATAAACAGCTTTCCTTCATGGGTAAGAAACTGCGGACCTTCGTTTACATTTACCTGTGGTGGATTTTTAGGATCATTCAGCTTGCCGTGCGTCTCCCAGTCATATGTTGGTTTTGAAATACAAACCCGCTCTCCTTCAATGGTCCAGGGATTTTTCATTTTTGCGATGTAGATATTCTGCTGCCCGTTCACATCCTCTTCCCATCCTGACCATATCATGTACAATTGTTTTTTATGTTCAAACACATTCCCGTCAATGGCCCATTTATCCGAAGGGTCGGCTATTTTTCCTTTCCATGTCCACTCTCCCTGCATCGGATCTGCATTGGCATTTTCCAGCACATACATACGGTGATTCTCATTAACACCGTCATCCGCGGCATAGTATATATACCATTTGCCTTGTATAAAATGAACTTCGGGCGCCCAGAGCGATTTCGACCACATGGTGCCGGCAGGTGGCGTATAAATTATTTTGTGTTCCGCATTCGGCAGATCTGCTATTGACCGGGTTTTCCACAGACCGATCTTATTACCCAGCGTATGGGTATAATAGTAATACCCGTCCTTGTAAAAAGAAAAAGGATCCGCGCCGGAAGGCAATAGAGGATTGATGAAAGTCTCTGTCTTTTGTGAATAACCTGCACAATACAGCAGGCTGAAAATCAATAAAAAGAAGAGCGACTTTTTCATGGACCTTTTTTAAAGCACACCTTTTCTTTTGCTGAAAAGGTGTGCCCTGTTTTTTATTCAATAACTGATCTTATTTCATATTCACCAACGCAGGATTATATAACTGCTTATGTACCTGCTGTGTTTTTTCCAACGGGAACTTCAATACCTTACGATCATAAGTGAAGAAGCCGTTTGTTTCAACCTCTACATCTGTAGTTTGTGTATAAATCGCAGCAGACAATCCCAGGCGGATCATTTCGGGTATCCGGTCTAAGAATTCTTTGTATCTGTCAAACATTTCATCACTGTTCTTAAAGCTTTGATACCCCCAGTTGTTCTTATCCTGCCAGGTATGTCCTTCTACAGGCAATCCAAGTCCGCCGAACTCACCCAACACCAGTATCTGCCTGTTGCCATATACAGCAGGATCCGGCATTTGTGGATCGGCGTAGTGATGTATATCCAGGATATGCCCGGTATTAAAGAAGTTTCCACCGCTTGCTGAATTCACCAGTCTGGAAGGATCCATCTGCATGGTCCATTCGGTGATCTCTTTTGTTTTGAACTGGCCCCAGGCTTCGTTAAAAGGAACCCAGGCTATAATGGAAGGATAGTTATGAAATGCATCCATAATGGCTTTCCATTCTGTGCGGAAGATCGCTTCAGATTCCGGGGTGCGGTCTTTATCCAGCTTTCTGCCTGTGATTTGGCCCAAACGCATATCCCATGCGTTTCCTCCCATGTCGCCGCTGGGCATATCCTGCCATACCAGTATTCCTTCCTTGTCGCAGTGATAATACCATCGTGCAGGTTCCACCTTCACATGCTTGCGGATCATGTTAAAGCCCAGCTCTTTGGTTTTAACGATATCGAATTTCAATGCTTCATCAGTTGGCGCCGTATACAATCCGTCGGGCCACCATCCCTGGTCCAGCGGACCATATTGAAATACAAACTCATTGTTCAGCATCATCCGGTAGATGCCGTTCTTATCTTTTGCCATAGACGATTTACGCATAGCAAAATAACTTCCCACCTCGTCTACAACTTTTCCTTTACGGACAATCGCTACTTTCAGGTCATACAAGAAAGGGTTTGATGGCGACCAGTGTTTAGCATTGGGGATAGACAGGCTGATGGCTGCGTTTTCTCCCACTGTTTCTTCTGCTACCTTTTGTGCGCCGTCCAGGGCAGTCACCCTTATCTGGTCTCCGGGGCGGAGGTTCTGTACATTCACGCCCAGGCTCAATGTTCCCTTGTCTATATCCGGCGTTTGTCGTGTGGAAACAATATATGTTTCAGGAACGGGCTCCAGCCACACCGTCTGCCAGATGCCGGTTACCGGCGTATACCATATACCGTGGGGGTCTTTTATCTGCTTACCACGGGGTTGAGGACCATCATCACTCGGATCCCATACCCTTACGGCAACTTCCTGCTTTGTTCCCTTTTTTAAAGCGTTGGTGATGTCAAAGCTGAAAGGATCGTATCCCCCCTTATGCTCTCCTACCTTAGCGCCGTTGATATATACCTCCGTTGCCCAGTCTACAGCACCGAAGTGTAGCAGTACCCTGCCCTTCCGCAAAGAGGATGGAACATCTATCGTATGCTTATACCAAAGTACATTGTCTTTGCCGACTGTTTTACCTACGCCGCTCAACGCAGACTCCACAGCAAAAGGCACCAGGATGTTACCCTCTGTATCAGCCGGCACAACGGCTCCTTCGGCAACCGGCACGATTGTGTATTGCCACAGTCCGTTCAGGTTTACCCAGCTCTCGCGTGTCAGTTGCGGCCGCGGATAATCATTTAAAGGTTTACCAGGATCAACTTTAGTCGCCCAGTCTGTCATGATTTTTCCTTCAACAGGTTTCCATTGTGCTTGCGCCAGACTATACGAAACTGCAAACAGCGTTAGCAAAAAAGTATAACAGTACTTTGAGATCATAATGAATAACTTAAAGTTTTGATGAGTGAATAGATCACAATTTAGTAAATATTACCGCAGCGCGGAGGTACTTATTAAAGGTTTATAAAGACTGGCTTGAAATTAAAACCGGTTGCGGAGATCATACACCGTATGGAAACCGATGTACCGTATCTTTGTGCCCCAGATCGATTGAATTATGATACAAACAGCCACCGTTCAGTTTTTAAAAAAGCTAGCCCGGAACAACAACAAACCCTGGTTTGATGCCAACAAAGCAGCCTACCAGGATGCAAGGGCAGACTTCGCAGCCTTTATTGACCAGCTTATTGCAGCGCACGGCAAGTACGATCCGCAGATCGCACACCTGGCAGCCAAAGAATGCATGTTCCGTATCAACCGGGATATCCGGTTCAGCAAGGATAAAACGCCCTATAAAAAGAACTTTGCCGCCAGCATTAACCGGGGCGGTAAAAAATCCATATATGCCGGTTATTATTTTCACTTGGAGCCGGGTAACAGCTTTACAGGAGGTGGCATATGGATGCCGCAGCCGGTCGAAACACAAAAGATCCGCCAGGAAATAGATTATAACCTGGCCGATTTTAAAAAGATCATCAGCTCTTCAAAATTCAGGTCTGTGTATAATGGATTGGATACGGATGAGCCGGGTATAACATTAACCAATGTTCCCAAGGGGTATGAAAAGGATAACCCTGCCGCAGAGTACCTGAAGCTGAAAAGCTGGATAGCCATGCAGCCGATAAGCGATGAAGAACTGACTTCAAAAGAGCTTATTAAAAAAGTGGTCAGATCATTTAACGCCATACAACCGCTTTTATATTTTATCAATGCAGCAATAGGGGAGGTAGAATAGCTGTTGTTTAAAAGGGCTCCCCGTGGGTTTGCTTTACGATACGGTTAACGATAGCAGGAAAAGGACGTAAGGCCAGTAAGAACCAGTTGGTCACCCAGCTTCTGCCAAACATGCCCTGTATAAAGCGTCCTGTCTTCAGTCGCTTTTCAAACATTGCATGCCAGTTTTGTATGTATTGCTCTTCCATTTCCGCCCGGCTTATTTTTCCCTGCAGGAACAACACGATCTGCTCAAAAGCAATCTTACTCCCGTGCATGGCCATACTCATGCCGTTCCCGCAAAGCGGGGAGATCATGCCGGCAGCGTCTCCCGCCATCAGCATGTGATGCTCTACCTGCGTTTTGCTGTCGAAGCTGATCTGCGATATGGCCAGCGGCTTCTCAAACAGGAAAGTTGCTTCCGTAAAAATATTTTTAAGGTGTGGATTCCGCATCAACACATTCCGTTCCATTTCCGGAATAATATTTCCATTATCCTGCAGGCTCTTTGCCGTGGTAAGATAACAGAGGCAATATGTATCATCCTCCACCCTGGAAATACCGCAATATCCATTACTGAAATTGTGAAGTGCAATATGGTCCGGTGGAAAATCTGCCTGTATATGATATTTGACAGCAATGTAATTATTCAGCCGGTTTTGCTTTTTCTGCACAAAATCCCTTTTCAATTTCAGATCAATATTACTTCTCTTTCCGAATGCGCCGCAAGCCATTTTTGCTTTACACATCTCTCCGCCGTACTGTACATGAAAATGTGACTCGCTGAACCATATATTGTCCACCTTTGTATTATCCAGTATGGTAGTGCCTGCGTTGCGGCTCAATCCTGCCAGGTAAGCATCCAGCTTATAACGGCTGATGCCGAAACCGCCGAGGTCCAGCTTGGTTTGTATCGTACTGCCGGAGGGTGAAGAAACGATCAGCTTGCTGATATGCGGCAGGTTCCAGTCGCTCAGGGGCACCCCCAGCTCTTCCAGGAAGTTCCAGCATTCAAAGCTTACATACTCTCCGCATACTTTATGAAAAGGATATTTTTCCTTCTCAAATAATATTACCGAGTAACCGGCCCGCGAAAGCTGTATGGAAAGACATAATCCTGCCAACCCGCCACCCACAATGGCTATATCATATGTCTCTCTTTTTGTCATTTTGCTGTTATCAGCCACCTGAAAGCCCACTTCCATTCTATCGCGTATTCGGTTATGCCGGACCGTTGCATGATATGCTTCCAGTCGCTTTTGCTGAACCCTCTTTTTACCGATAGGGGCGCGTCATTTTTTACCAGGTAGCTGCGGGAAAAAAGTGTCGTTAAAAATTTTATGGCATAATAGGCAAGGCGATGGCGGTGCAGATCATTGATGAAAAAGCCATGCTGGGTATTGGAATGCATCCACTGCATCATCTGATGAAGCGCTTCATCAGAGAAATGATGACAGAACAGTGATGAAAAAATAATATCCGGCTTCGACCCCTGAAATCCGGCTTCCCGGTAATCTGAAACGATCCAGGTATACCCGTCAGAAGGTGTACATGCTTTTGCATAGTCAATACATTCTTTTTTCAGATCAATCCCTGTAAATACAACATCCAGCTTTTTTCTGCTGCACCATTTTTCTATAGCCCGCAGGTTATCACCCCCTCCGCAACCGATCTCACAAATATGCCATTGTTCTTTTTTATCCTGCCGGATAAATTTTTTAAGCCCCTCTATGGTTATCTTATGCCCTCCCAGCCAGGTATTGATAAAATTCAGCTCCTTCATATTCTGCTTAATATCCTCAAACGGAATATGCATATTGTCCAGCAACTCTTTCTGATATGATCTTTGGGAAAGAAACATGCTTCAATTTACACAAGTTCTGTCATAAAGGTCTCCATCGTGAGTCCCGGGCCAAATGCGGCGGCAAGAATGGGCTTTTCTCTTTCTACATATTGCATCATCCGCTTTAATACAAACAGGATGGTAGGGGAAGACATGTTGCCGTATTCCTTTAAAACAAACCGGCTTGCCATCAGCGCTTCCTCTTCGAGCTGCAGGCTCTTCCTGACGGCTTCCAGGATGCGTTTTCCTCCCGGGTGAATGCACCAGTAAGCAATATCATCCCTGCTCATTCCTTTGATACGCAAAGCATTATCGATGAGCTGATTAAAATCTTCTTCTATCAGCTCCGGAATGTATCCGCTTAAGGTCATCAGGAACCCGCTGGAAGACAGCTCCCATGCCATATCCTTTTTACCCTTCGGAAGTATCTCCGAATAAAAATGCTGCAGCTTCAGACCGGGGGCAGGAAAATCATCTCCGGTTACCAGCGCTGCCGCCGATCCATCAGCAAACAGCATGCTGGATCCAATATTATCCATTGTGTTCTCCCGCTGAAAATGAAGGGTGCATAGTTCTGTGCAAACGATCAATACCCTCGCGCCGGCTTCTGATTTACAAATGCTGTCTGCAATTTTTAATGCATGGATAGCGGCATAACAGCCCATAAAGTTGATGGACGTCCTGTATATATTGTTTGCCATACCCATCATATCCATGATCTGCAGGTCCAGCCCGGGAGCACTCATGCCGGTACAGCTTACCGTAATAAGATGGGTGATCCCGGAAGAAGGGATCCTGCCATCTATACACTTCCGGATGGCATCTACCGAAAGCGGGGCGGCATGCCGGTTATACATCATCATCCTTTGTTCGAGGGAAGGAAAGGGTTCGAGGTTTTCGCTGCGCGGATAAAACTTCCACTCGGGTAATGTCCGGCTGTAATCGCGTATCACGGAATAACGGCTGTCTATTCCGCTCTGCCTGTAGAGGAACCGCATTTTCCTGTTGTCCTCCGCGTTGCCGGCATATACCCGCTGCATAAACGACAGGATATCTTCCTGTGTATGCCTGTAAGCCGGTACTGCAGTATCTATCGAGATGATCTTACTCAAAATAATTTTTTAAAGTAATAATAATAAAAGCAACATTCGTGCAAACAGCAGCAATGGTATTCATTTGCATGGTATGCTTAAAATCTGCATACGCCGTATCTTTCCATATTTTCCGGGCCCAGTAAAAAAAATAAAGCAGCACGGGGAGCATCGCCACAGAAAAAATATAAAAGGATGTAGCTTGTAAATTATAAAAGAAATAATATGCAAGCAAAACAAATGCTGTAAAATACAGGAAACCGCAATACAAAAAGGTACCCCTGTATCCTAACTTATAGCTGATGGTGATCACTCCGTCTTTTTTATCAGCTTCATGCTGGTATACCTGTGTAAGCGGGTAAAAACCACCGATCAGCAATCCTGCAATCAGCATAGGCAGCGTAGGCACATCCAGGGTTTTATCTGCACTGCACCCGTGATATACCAGCCAGAATGTGACCACCCCCTGAAAAAGAACCACCAGCATATAACCTGCTACTGGGTAGCGCTTCAGCCGTATGCCCCGGTAGCTGTACGCTCTTGATACCAGTATATAGGCCAGAATACCCACTGCAAAATATATGCTGATAAAAAAGGATACCGCTACGGCGATCATATCGAGCAGCAGGGTGATATGGTACAATTGTCTGGTGGGGCGCAGGGGATGCTTAATGCCGCCAATGCTCCCCTCGTCCCTGTCCATATAACTGTTGTACCCGTTGCTGGCCGGGTATACCAGCAGGTGGAGTATGACAAATACTATAACCGTATCTGCCGGATCCATCCAGCTGAGCTGGCTTACAGCAAACCAGAAGACCGGCATCAGGAAAAAGGAAAAATGAACCCTGAGCAATTGCAGGGTAGACGGATGCAACAATCTGTCGGATGATACTGCCATACACAAACTGATTAGTACTGTAATTTATGCCTTTTTAGCTGTACGTTAATGTACTGCAAAAATTAGGCGCCTGTTGCGAAATCATAATATCAATTTCAGTGAAACAGGTGAATGCTTTTGCAAAAGCCAGGACGTTAGGAAAAAATTAGATTTTTATTCCATTGGACTTTATTTACATTTACCGCCGAATTGTAAAAAATTTATCAGCATATGG
>Ga0222429_100324_pt1 | contig 47161 bp, 45 predicted proteins | sample 1B50Ametagenome_FD_182475 | JGI IMG/M metagenome (GOLD analysis project Ga0222429, IMG submission 182475) | Enriched microbial communities from leaf-cutter ant dump, University of Wisconsin, Madison, United States - 1B50A (version 2) | ecosystem: Environmental > Terrestrial > Nest > Insects nest...
AGCGGCACTTTGTACTTGCCGGCGAATTCCACCGAGCGTATCTGCAGCACCTTGCTGCCCAGGCTGGCCATTTCCAGCATTTCCTCGAAGCTCAGCGTCGCCAGGCGGCGCGCCTCGGGCACCACGCGCGGGTCGGTGGTGTAAACGCCGTCCACGTCGGTATAGATCAAACACTCGTTGGCCTTCATCGCTGCGGCGATGGCGACGGCCGAGGTGTCGGAGCCGCCACGGCCCAGCGTGGTGATGTTGCCGCTTTCATCGATGCCCTGAAAACCCGTGACGATGACCACGCGCCCGGCGTCCAGGTCGGCGCGCACGCGCTTGTCGTCTATGGATTCGATACGCGCCTTGGTGTAGCTGCTGTCGGTGCGCACCGGCACCTGCCAGCCTGCGTAGCTGACCGCCTCCAGGCCTTCGGCCTGCAGTGCGATGGCCAGCAGCGCCGACGAGGCCTGCTCGCCAGTCGCAGCCAGCATGTCCTGCTCGCGATGCAAGGCCTTGCTGGCGCGCGCCGGCGCCAATTCCTTGGCAAGGCCCAACAGGCGGTTGGTTTCCCCACTCATGGCGCTGGGCACCACCACCATTTGATGACCGGCCCGGGCCCACTTGGCCACGCGCTTGGCAACGTTGCGAATGCGCTCCGTGGAGCCCATCGAAGTGCCGCCGTATTTATGAACGATCAGTGCCATGAAATCTCTGCTTTCACGGAACGTCAGGTCACGGCGCTAGGAATGAGGCTGTTTTGGTGCGCCGCCGTTCCGTGCGGAAATGGAATCCAAAACCCGCGAATTGTACCAACCGAGCATCGCCCCTTCGCGCAACACGTAGCCATTGCCAGCCTTGATGCGGATGCGGTGTCCGCGCGTGCGGCAGGCATCGATCTGGTCGAGCAACTCACCCAGTTGGGCAGCACTTGCCACCGCGCCATGGCAGGTGCGCAGCCAGTGGCGCAGCACATTGGCCTGGCGGGCGCGGCTGAGCTGCTGCAGCGCATCAATGCCCGGTGGCATACCCACCGCCTGCAGGTCGGCCTGGGCCAGTTCCAGCAGCAGCCCATCGGCCTGAGCAGCGTGGCTGCTGCTGCGCGCAAACGTATCGCGAAAATGCGGAAATACCTGCTCCAGCACCGGCAGCAGCCGGTGCCGGATACGGTTGCGCGTATAGCGTTCATCCTGGTTGGTGGGGTCGTCTATCCAGCGCTCGCCCTGCGCCTGCAGCCAGGCGCGTACGTCCGCGCCGGCAACCCCCAGCAAGGGACGCTGCCAGTCGATACCGTCGCGCCGCCATTGCCGCGGCATGGCCGCAAGCCCGGCCACGCCCGCACCGCGCGACAAGGCCAGCAGCAAGGTCTCGGCCTGATCGTCTGCGTGCTGTGCCAAGGCAATGGTTTTGACGTCGGCCTGCGTCCGGGTCTGCGCCACCAGCGCTGCGTATGCCTGGTAGCGCGCCTGGCGCGCCGCGTCCTCCGGGCTTTGCCCGGCGCTGTGGCGCGCATCGACCCGCGCCACGGCAATCGGCACGCGATGGCGTGCGCACCACTGGCGGCAATGCCGCTCGAAATCGTCGGCCGCAGCCTGCAAGCCATGGTGCACATGGAAGGCATGCACCTGGCCCGGCCAGCGCCGTGCGCAGGCCAGCAGCAGCGCGGTGGAATCGGCCCCGCCACTAAACCCCACGGCCAGCGGAAGCTGCGGCGCAAAAGCGGCCATGGCGGCGTCAAACGATTGCGTCACGCTCGTTCTTATCGATTGGCAAGCGCAAGGCCTGCGTCCGCGTTTCCTGCGGTCAACGGCCTGGCGGCGGCAGTGCCGCAGACTCCACGTTGCGGCCGGCCTCGTCGTGCAAACGGAACGTACCCACCACGTTGGACAGGCGCACCGACTGATCCTTGAGGCTGGCTGCGGCTGCAGCGCTTTCTTCCACCAAGGCCGCGTTCTGCTGCGTCATCTGGTCGAGATGGGCTACGGCCTGCCCTACTTCGTTGATGCTGGTGCTCTGCTCGGTGGTCGCCGAAGTGATCTCGCCCATGATGTCAGTCACACGCTGCACCGACTGGACGATATCGGCCATGGTGGTGCCGGCGTCGCCCACCAGGCGCGATCCGCTTTCCACCTGCTGCACGGAGGAGCCGATCAGCGCCTTGATCTCGCGCGCCGCCTCGGCGCTGCGCTGCGCCAGCGAGCGCACCTCGCCGGCCACCACGGCAAAGCCCCGGCCCTGCTCGCCGGCGCGCGCGGCCTCGACGGCGGCGTTGAGCGCCAGGATGTTGGTCTGGAAGGCGATGCCGTCGATCACGCCGATAATGTCGGCGATCTTGCGCGACGCCGCGTTGATCTGCTCCATGGTGCTGACCACGTTGCCCACGACCTGGCCGCCGTGCTCGGCTACGCTGGAAGCCTGCGCCACCAACTGGTTGGCCTGGCGCGCGGCATCCGCCGTATGACGCACGGTTTCGGTCAGCTGCTGCATCGAGGCCGAGGTCTGCTCCAGGCTGGACGCCGTCAGCTCGGTGCGGCTGGACAGATCCTGGTTGCCGGTGGCGATTTCCTCCGATGCCACGCGCACCGAATGGCTTGCATCGCGGATCTGCGCCAATACGCCCGAGAGTTTGCCGGCAAAGCTGTTGAAGCTGCTGGCGATCTGCGCCAGCTCGTCCTCGCCCTGGGCGTCGATGCGGCGCGACAGGTCACCGTCGCCCTCGCCGATTTCGCGCATGGCATCGCGCACCAGCGTCAGGCGGCGCAAGCGCTGCGCCAGAATGGCCGCCAGCAGCAGCAGCGCCACCACCAGCACCACGGCCCCCAGCAGCACGGAAACCTGCAGCATGGTGCGTATCCCCTGCAGGGCTTCGTGGCTGTCGTTGGCCACGGCCAGCAGCCAGTCCGCGCCCTCGACGGGAACCACGGTCAGCAGCATGTCGCGATCCTGCAGCCGCACCGGAACCAGTTGATTGCTTTTGGCGAATTGCTGCAGCGCAGCCGCCGTCAGCTCAGGAGCAATCGTGGATGCGGGCTTGAGCGCCAGCTTCAGATCGGGGTGGGCAATGATGTTGCCATCGCCCCCCACCAGAAAGGCATAGCTCGACGGCGTGGGCTTGATCGAGGCCACGTTGGCCAGCACGTCCTTGAGCGTCACGTCCCCGGCCGCGACGGCCTTGACGGTGGCGCCATCCTTGGCGGCACGGGCGAACGAGATCACCAGGCCCTGGCCGCCTGCGTCAGCGTAGGGTTTGGTCAGGATGAAGGACTGCGCGCCAGCCGCCTGCTGATACCAGGGCCGCGCCGTGGGGTCGTAGTCCGGCGGCAGATTCTGCGGCGAGGAAAACGCCGTGCGCTTGTCGGCATAGCCAAAGTAAGTGGTCAGGTAATTGCCTGCGGATTTCAGGCGCGCCAGGATCGGCACCGGCTCCGGCGCATCGACCGCCATGGTGGCTGCCTCCACGATCGCCGCCTTGGCCTGCACCCAGTCGTGCAGCGCCGCTGCGTGGCTGCACGCCAGCGCCTGGGACTCGTCTGCCAGCGACTCGTAGGCCTGCGACCGCGAAACAAAATAGTTCGCTGCCGTCAATACCGCCACCCCCACCGCCAGGCACAACGCTGCGATCAGCAGTATTTGCCCTTTGAGCGTTTTCAGAAAAGCCATATCGATGCTCCTGCCGCCAAAGCCACAGATGGCGGATGCGCGCGGTTATCGTACATCCTGAAACAGGGTGCGCGCCACAGGCCCGAGCGGGCACCGCTCAAGTGTGGCGCAACGGCATCAGCGGCTGTCGGCCTTGGTGTCGTTGAAGCGGCCGTAGCCCTGCAGGCGCTCGTAGCGGCGATCCTGCAACTCCTTGGGTTTCAAGTCGGATAGCTGCCGGTGCGCGTCGCCCAGCGCCCGCTTGAGGAACGAGGCCATCTGCTTGTGGTCGCGGTGCGCGCCGCCTACGGGCTCGTTGACGATCTTGTCGACCAGGCCCAGCGCCTTCAGGCGATGCGCCGTGATGCCCATGGCGTCGGCGGCGTCCTGCGCGCGGTCGCTGGTCTTCCACAGGATGGAGGCGCAGCCCTCGGGGCTGATCACCGAGTAGACCGAGTACTGCAGCATGATGACCTGGTCGGCGACGGAAATCGCCAGCGCACCGCCCGAGCCCCCCTCGCCGATCACCGTGGTGATGATGGGCACCTCCAGCTGCGCCATCTCGTAGATGTTGCGGCCAATGGCCTCTGACTGGCCGCGCTCCTCGGCGTCGATGCCGGGAAAGGCGCCGGGCGTATCGACGAAGGTGAAGACCGGCAGCTTGAATTTCTCGGCCGTCTTCATCAGGCGCAGCGCCTTGCGGTAGCCCTCGGGGCGGCTCATGCCGAAATTGCGCGCCGTGCGCTCCTTGGTGTCGCGCCCTTTCTGTTGGCCCACGACCATGCAGGCATGGCCGTTGAAGCGCGCCAGGCCGCCCACGATGGACAGGTCGTCGGCAAAGTGCCGATCGCCGTGCATCTCGACGAAATCGGTGAAGATCTCGCGCACGTAATCCAGGGTGTAGGGCCGCTCCGGGTGGCGTGCGATCTTGGTGATCTGCCACGGCGTCAAGTCGCTGTAGATGTCCTTCGTGAGCTGGTGGCTCTTCTTGCTGAGCTGCTCGATTTCTTCCGAGATATCGACAGCGCTTTCGCTCTGCACGTAACGCAATTCTTCTATTTTGGATTCGAGCTCGGCAATCGGCTGCTCGAAATCCAGAAAAGTCTTTTTCGCCAAGATGTATCTCCTAGGGCGACACGCCCGCCCGGCCCCGGGCCGTGGGTGTCGCTGGTTGCTGCGAATGCTGCTGTCTGCGCGGCAAAGGCGTCAGAACGTGTGAATGAATCCGGCGTGGCCGAGCAGCACGTTAAAACGCGCCTCATCAAGGCGCAAAGCGCAGCCATAGCGCGGGCTATGGCGAGCATTTGCAACGCAGAGGGGGCGTGTTTTGGCGTGATGAGCGGGCATGGCGGATTCGTTCACACGTTCTCAGTAGACGACGGGCAGCGGATCGAGCGAGCGCCAAATATACCAAGTCGCCACCGTGCTCCAGGGCTTCCAGGCAGCGGCCACTTCGCGGGCGTCGCTGCGGCTGACCGGGTCGCCGGAAAAATAAAGCCGGCTGATGCCGTTGAGCAGCCCGACGTCGTCGAGCGGCAGCACGTTGGGGCGCATCAGATGGAAGATCAGGAACATTTCCGCCGTCCAGCGGCCCACGCCGCGAACCGCCACCAGCTCGGCGATGATGGCTTCGTCGTCCATGCCATGCCAGTCCTGCACGTGCAGCTTGCCATTGGCAAAGTGCAGCGCCACGTCGACCAGGTAGTCGACCTTGCGCGCCGACAGGCCGGCCGCGCGCATGTCGTCGACCTTGAGCCGGAGCACCGCCTCGGGCGCCATGTGCGTGGGCAACAGGGCAAAGCGATCCCATACCGACTGCGCCGCCTTCACCGAGATCTGCTGCCCGACAATGCTGCGCGCCAGTGTGCAGAAGGCATCGCCGCGCGACTGCAGGCGCTCCTGCTGGAATTGCGGAATCAGGCGCTTCATGACCCGATCCTTCTTCATCAGGTGCTTGCAGGCGTCGCCCCAATAGGCGGGATCTACGGCCGCCTGGCCGTCGTTCTTCTTCGTGGTTGCCATGGCGCCTACCCCCTCTGCCAGGCAGCCGGATTGAATGCTTGACCCATTTACCGCACCGCCTCCCAGGTGGTGCCGGCAGCGGAATCCTTGAGCGCAATGCCCTGCTCCAGCAAGGCATTGCGGATACGGTCGGCCTCGGCAAAGTTGCGCGCAGCCTTGGCTGCGGCGCGCGCCGCAATCTGCGCGGCAATGGCGGCCTCGTCCAGGGCAGAGCCCGCCTGCAAAAAGGCCTGCGGGTCGCCCTGCAGCAGGCCCAGCTGCGCCCCCAGCGCCTTGAGCAGGCCGGCCTTGCCGGCGCATTGGCTGCGGTTGACCTCGCCGGCCAGGTCGAACAGCACGGCCACGGCCTCGGGAGTGCCAAAGTCCTCATCCATCGCCGCCTTGAAGCGCGCGGCGAACGGCTCGCTCCAATCGATGGCGGTTTGGGTTTGGGCCGGCGCCACCAGGCTGAGCGCCGTATACAGGCGCTTGAGCGCGGCGCGTGCGTCATCCAGGTGCACGTCGCTGTAGTTCAGCGGACTGCGATAGTGGCTACGCACCACGAAGAAACGCACGGTTTCCGCGTCGTACTCCTTGAGCACGTCGCGGATGGTGAAGAAGTTGCCCAGGCTCTTGGACATCTTCTCGTTGTCCACGTTGATGAAGCCGTTGTGCATCCACAGCTGGGCAAAGGGCTTGCCCGTGGCGCCCTCGCTCTGGGCGATCTCGTTCTCGTGGTGCGGAAAGGCCAGGTCGGCACCGCCGCCATGGATGTCGAAGCTCTCGCCCAGCAACTCGCAGCCCATGGCCGAGCATTCGATATGCCAGCCCGGGCGCCCGGCGCCGTAGGGGCTGGGCCACTTCACTTCGTCGGGCTCGGCCGGCTTGGCGCTTTTCCAGAGCACGAAGTCCAGCGGGTCGTGCTTGCCGTCCTGCACCGCCACACGCTCGCCTGCGTTGAGCTCGTCGAGCGACTTGCCCGACAGCCGGCCGTAGCCGGGAAACTTGCGCACGGCATAGTTCACGTCGCCGCCCGGCGCCTGGTAGGCCAGGCCCTTTTCCTGCAGGCGGCCGATCAGCGCCAGCATCTGCGGCACGTATTCGGTGGCGCGCGGCTCGTGCGTGGGGCGCTCTATGCCCAGGGCGTCGGCGTCCTGGTGCAGGGCGTCGATCATGCGGTCGGTCAGGCCGCGCACGGACTCGCCGTTCTCGACCGCGCGGCGGATGATCTTGTCGTCGATGTCGGTGATGTTGCGCACATAGGTAACGGCCAGGCCGCAGGCGCGCAGCCAGCGCTGCACCACGTCGAAGGCGATCATGGAGCGCGCATGGCCCAGGTGGCACAGGTCGTACACGGTCATGCCGCACACGTACATGCGCACATGGCCGGGTTCCAGCGGAGAAAAATCCTCCAGCGCACGCGTCAGCGTGTTGTAGATACGCAAGCTCATGGGAGTGTTCAGGAAACAGGGGATGCCGGGGCGGCGCGCTCGCCTGGGCAACGCCATCGGCATCGCCCCAAATGCCGCTCAAGCGGTGCGCCTGCAGGGCGCGCCAGCAGGGGCGGCACGGCCTACCGGCGCAATACCCCTCGGCTACAATCGCCCGCAGTATAAGCCCGCCCAGGGCCTGCCGCCGCACGTCCACCCAAATCCATGAAGCCAACCCGACGCCTACTCCCCCGCCTCCTGCGCCTGCTCGCGCTGACTGCAGCATTGGGCTCCAGCATGGCCTGGGCCGACGACTACGCAGACCTGACCCAACTGCTCAAGGCCGGCAAGCCGGACCAGGCCCTGGCCAAGGCGGACGAGCGCCTGGCGGCCAACGCCAAGGATCCGCAACTGCGCTTTCTGCGCGGCGTGGCGCAGGCCGAATCCGGCAAGCGGGCCGACGCCATTGCCACCTTCACCCAGCTGACCCAGGATTACCCGGAGCTGCCCGAGCCGTACAACAACCTGGCCGTGCTCTACGCCAGCCAGAACCAGCTCGACCAGGCGCGCACGGCGCTGGAGATGGCGATCCGCACCAACCCCAGCTACGCCACGGCGCACGAAAACCTGGGCGACATCTACGCCAAGCTGGCCAGCCAGGCCTACGCCAAGGCCTTGCAGCTCGATACCGGCAGCGCCGCAACGGTCAAGCCCAAACTCTCGCTGATCAGGGAAATGTTCGCCAGCCCGGCCAAGACCGGCGCGGCAGCCGCCACAACAACGCCTGACGCCGCGCCTGCGCCTGCAGCCAAGCCGCAGGCATCAGCCGATGGCGCGGCAAGCCAGGCGGCAGGAGCCGCGGCTCAGGCCGCTCCAGAGCCTGTGGTAGCCGCCGCCGCGCCTGCAGCCGTGCAAGCACCTGATACGACAGCGTCCACCGATGCGGCAGCCAGGGAGGTCGAGGCCGCCGTGCGTGCCTGGGCCGCCGCCTGGTCCGCGCAGGACATGGCCGCCTACCTGGCGGCCTACGACAAGAGCTTCGCCCCGCCGGGCCGCAAGACCCGCGCCCAATGGGCCAAAGAGCGCGAGGCGCGCATCGTCGGCAAGAAGGACATCCAGGTGAAGGTCTCGCAGTTGGCCGTATCGGTCGATGGCGACAAGGCCCAGGCGCGCTTCCACCAGACCTACCGCTCCAACGCCCTGGATTCGAACACGCGCAAGACGCTCGACCTGGTGCGGCGCGACGGCCACTGGGCCATCGTGCGCGAGGCCGTGGGCGGCTGATGCGGCGGCCATGCCTGCGCCATGCCCCCACGGCAGCGCAGGCGGGCGCGAGTGGACGTTGTTGAGCACATGGACCCGATAGGAATGCACCAACCCGCCAGGCCACGCCAGGCTGGCGCGGCCTTGGCGGCCCTGGCGGCCTTGGCGGCCCTGGCGCTGCTGGCCTGCACGACCACGGCGCATGCCCAGGGGCCGAGGAAAACCGATTCCGGCAATCGCGCCAGCCCCGCCGCCGCACTGCGCGACGGCGTTGCCGAGGCGCGGTTGCTCGCCATCTACCGCCTGATGGCGCAAGGCCGCAGCCAGGAGGCGCTGGCGCAAACCCGCAGCCTGGTGCGCGACCATCCCAACTTCCAGCTGGCCCAGCTCACGCTGGGCGACCTGCTGCTGGCGCGCAGCGGCGCCAGCGCCCCCCTGGGCAGCCTGCCCGCCAATACCGTTGCGCCGGCCGCCGCCGCCCAGGCCGAGGCCACGCTGCACGCCCTGCGCACCGAATCGCGCCAGCGCGTGCTGGCGCACCAGCAGCGCCCGGCGGCCGGCAGCGTGCCCGCGCAGTTTCTGACGCTGCCGGACAGCACGCGCCACGCCATCGCCGTGGACGCCTCGCGCTCGCGGCTCTACCTGCTGGAAAACAGCCCCACGGGCATGCGCCTGGTGGCCGACTATTACGTCTCGGTCGGCAAGCTGGGCATAGAGAAAAACATCGAAGGCGACAAGCGCACCCCGCTGGGCGTGTACTTCATCACCAGCCGGCTCGACCCGGCCACGCTGCGCGACTTTTACGGCGCCGGCGCGCTGCCCATCAATTATCCCAACCCGCTGGACCAGAGCCGGGGCAAGACCGGCGGCGGCATCTGGCTGCACGGCACGCCGCCAGACCAGTTCGCCCGCGCGCCGCTGGCCACCGACGGCTGCGTGGCCATGGCCAACCCCGACCTGGAGCGCCTGCTGCGCACGGTCGAGCCGCGCTCCACGCCGGTGGTCATCGCCAGGCAGTTGCACTGGGTGCAGCCGCACAGCATGCAGCCGCAGCGCCAGTCGTTCGACGCGGTGCTGAACTCCTGGGCCCAGGCCAAGTCAGAAGGCGACATGAAGCGCCTGATCGGCTTCTACGCCGCCAACTTCGAGGGCCACCGCAGCACGACGCTGGGCCAGTGGGCCAAAACGCTGCAGCAGGAAAGCCAGGCGCTCGGCGGGCGCACGCTCACGCTCAAGGACAAGTCCTACCTGCACTGGTCGGACACGGCGGACACCATGGTCGTCACCTTTGGCGAAGTGCCCGAAGGCGCGCGCACCGGCAAGACCCGGCGCCAGTACTGGAAGCGCCAGGGCCAGCAATGGCAGATTTTTTACGAAGGGGTTATCGGATGATTGCAAGAAGAACCGCCACCGCCGCGCTGGCGGCACTCTCGCTGCTGGCCGCCAGCGGCGCCGCGCTGGCGCAAGACGGCGCGCCGCGCGTCAAGCTCGTCACCAGCATGGGCGACATCGTCGTCGAGCTCAACCCGGCCAAGGCGCCCAAGACGGTGGACAACTTCCTCGCCTACGTGCGGGACAAGCACTACGACGGCACCATCTTCCACCGCGTGATCGACGGCTTCATGATCCAGGGCGGGGGCTTTACCGCTGACATGCAGCAAAAGCCGACCAGGGCGCCGATCCCGATCGAGGCGGACAACGGCCTGAAGAACGACAAGTACACCATCGCCATGGCCCGCACGGGCGACCCCAACTCGGCCACGGCGCAGTTCTTCATCAACGTGAAGGACAATGCCTTCCTCAACCACAGCGCCCCCACCCCGCAAGGCTGGGGCTACGCCGTCTTCGGCAAGGTGGTGCAGGGCGCCGAAGTGGTCGACAAGATCAAGGCCGTGCCTACCGGCAACCGCGGCCCGTTCCAGAACGTGCCGGCCACCGCCGTCATCATCCAATCCGCAACGCTGGTCAAGTAACCGAAAGGACAGCCGCCATGAGCAACCCGCAAGTCGAACTGCACGTCACCATCAACGTCGCCGAAACCGCCACCCCGGGCGTGATCACGCTCGAACTCGACGCCGAGCACGCACCCAAGTGCACGCAGAACTTCCTGGCCTACGTGAACAAGGGCCACTACGACGGCACAGTCTTTCACCGCGTGATCAAGAACTTCATGATCCAGGGCGGCGGCTTTACCGCCGACATGAAGCAAAAGGACACCGACGCGCCGATCGAGAACGAGGCCAACAACGGCCTGAAGAACGACAAGTACACCATCGCCATGGCGCGCACCAGCGATCCGCACAGCGCCACCGCCCAGTTCTTCATCAACACGGTGGACAACGCCTTCCTCAACCACACCTCGCCCACGCCGCAGGGCTGGGGCTACGCCGTGTTCGGCAAGGTGGTCAAGGGCGAGGACGTGGTCGAAGCCATCAAGAAGGTGCGCACCACGCGCAAGGGCTTCCACGACGACGTGCCGTTCGACGCCGTGGTCATCGACAAGGCGGTGGCGCTGTAATTCGCGCCATGCCAGACACCGTGCCACCCATTGCCGAACTGGCCGCGCCAGCGGCGTGGCGCACGGTCGATTTCCTGTCGGACCTGCACCTGGAGAGCGCCCAGCCCGCCACGCTGCAGGCGTTTGCGCACTACCTCGCCACCACGCAGGCCGACGCCGTGTTCCTGCTGGGCGACCTGTTCGAAGTCTGGGTGGGCGACGACGCCATCGACGAGCCGGGCAGCTTCGAGGCCCAGGTCTGCGCCCTGCTCAAGGCAGCAGCGGCCCGGCGCCCGCTGTACTTCATGCACGGCAACCGCGATTTCCTGGTCGGCGCCGGCTTTGCCGCCGCCACCGGCGTGCAACTGCTGGCCGACCCCACGGCGCTGGCCTTCGCCGGCCGCCGCTGGCTGCTGTCGCACGGCGACGCGCTGTGCCTGAACGACACCGAATACCTGCGCTTTCGCGCCGTGGCGCGCGACCCCGCGTGGCAGGCGCGGCTGCTGGCCCAGCCCCTGGCGGCGCGGCGCGCGCAGGGCCGCAGCGCCCGCAGCGAGAGCGAGGCGCGCAAGCAGGCCGGCACGGCCGTCTACGCCGACGTGGACACGCCGGCGGCCATCGCCTGGCTGCAGGCAGCCGGGGCGCAGGCGCTGATCCACGGCCACACCCACCTGCCCGCCGACCACGCGCTGGCCCCTGGCCTGGCGCGCCACGTGCTGCCCGACTGGGACCTGGCCGCGCAGCCGGCGCGCGGCGGCGTGCTGCGTCTGAGCGCCGCCGGCCTGCAGCGCCTGCCGGTCGATGCTTGCACCCCACCAGAGGCCACGCCATGAACAGCGCCACCCCCACGCCCTTTGCCAGCACGCCGCAGCCGCCGTACTACGCCGTCATCTTCGCGTCGCGGCGCGGCGCCGGCGACCAGGGCTACGGCGCCATGGCCCAGCGCATGGCGGAGCTGGCCGCGCAGCAGCCCGGCTACCTGGGCGCAGACAGCGCGCGCGACGCCGACGGCTTTGGCATCACCGTCTCGTACTGGGCCAGCGAGCAGGCCATTGCCGCCTGGAAGGCCCACGCCGAGCACCAACTGGCGCAGCAGCAGGGCCAAAGCCGCTGGTACGAGCACTACGAGATCCGCATAGCCAAGGTCGAACGCGCCTACGGCATGCGCCACGGCGGGGCGGCCTGAGCGCCGCCACCCTCCGCCCCATGACCATTGGCAACCTCGGCAGGCGCATGCGCAACCGGCTGCGCGCGCTGATTGCGCCCGTGCCGGAAATCCCCGCCGCGCTGTGGCTGGACAGCACCCGCCACTATCCGTTCCTGGCCGCCCTGGCGCTGCCCGAGCAGGCGCGGTTGCGCGCGCTCAGCGCGCTGTTTCTGCAGCACAAGGAATTCACCGGCGCGCACGGCCTGGTGGTGACCGACGCCATGGCCGTGGCGATTGCCGCGCAGGCCTGCCTGCCGCTGCTGCACTGGGGCGCGCCGCGCCAGGCGCTGGCCTGGTACGACGACTTCGTCGGCATCGTCGTGCACCCCGCCGACGCGCTGGCCCGCCGCCAGATGCAGGACGCCAGCGGCGTGGTGCACGACTACAGCGAGGTGCTGCAGGGCGAGGCCATGGAGCGCGGCCCCATCATGCTCAGTTGGTCCGCCGTGCACGACGCCGGGCGCGGCCCGCACGCGCAGGCCAGCAGCGTGGTGATCCATGAATTCGTGCACAAGATCGACATGAAGAACGGCGCCGCCGACGGCTTTCCGCCGCTGCCGGGCAACTTCATGGGCGCGGCCAGCGCCCGGGCGGCGCGGCGCGCCTGGCATGCGGCGTGGCAGCCGGCCTACGAACGGCTGCGCGACCAGGTCGCCATGGCGCAGCGCTTTGGCGCCGCATGGCCCTGGCTGGACGCCTACGGCGCCACCAACCCGGCGGAATTCTTCGCCGTGGCCTGCGAGGCGTACTTCGTCGACAGGCCGCGCTTCTCGCAGGAATTCCCCAGCCTGCTGCCGGTGCTGGACGCATTCTTCCAGCGCCCGGCAGCCGCCGGCTGACCCGGCCCTACGCCAGCGCCTGCGCCACTCGCGCGATGCTGGCCGCGTCCACCCCGAAGAACTGGCGCAGCGCGGCGCGCGTGTCGCTGCGGCCGAAGCCGTCGGTGCCCAGCGTGCGGTAGCTGCGCCCCGCCGGCACCCAGGCGCGCACGCTCTCGGGTACGGCGCGCACGTAGTCGCTGGCGGCCACCACGGGGCCGCTGGTCGCGGCCAGCACCTGCGCCAGCCAGGGCGTGGCGCCGCTGCCGCTGTCCTGGCAGGCCTGGCCGTCGCGCGCCAGCTCGCTCCAGCTGGTCACGCTGACCACGTGCGCGGTAATGCCCTGCGCGGCCAGCAGCTGGGCGGCCTTGACGACCTCGGTCAGGATCGCGCCCGAACCCAGCAGGGTGACGGATTTTTCAAGTGTTTTTGGCCTCTCAGGCCCGTCTAGCAAGCGCGAATAGCTATTTAATAAATAGCATCCGCGCAAGACCCCTGGCTGCGCGCCGTCGGGCAGGTCGGGCTGGGCGTAGTTTTCGTTCATCAGCGTGACGTAATAGAACACGTCGCGCTGCTCGGTCAGCATCTCGCGCATGCCGGCGTCCACGATGACGGCCATCTCGCCCGCAAAGGCCGGGTCGTAGGCCTTGCAGTTGGGGATGGTGGCCGCCGCCAGGTGGCTGGTGCCGTCCTGGTGCTGCAGGCCTTCGCCGCCCAGCGTGGTGCGCCCGGACGTGGCGCCCAGCAGGAAGCCGCGCGCACGCTGGTCGGCGGCGGCCCAGATGGCGTCGCCCACGCGCTGGAAGCCGAACATCGAGTAGTAGATGTAGAACGGCAGCATGGCCAGGCCGTGCACGCTGTAGCTGGTGGCCGCCGCCGTCCAGCTGGCAACCGCCCCGGCCTCGCTGATGCCTTCTTCCAGGATCTGGCCGTCGCGCGCCTCGCGGTAGGCCAGGATGGAGCCGATGTCCTCGGGCGCATAGCGCTGGCCCACGCTGCTGTAGATGCCGACCTGCTTGAACAGGTTGGCCATGCCGAAGGTGCGCGCCTCGTCGGCCACGATGGGCACGATGCGCGGGCCGAGCACCGGGTCTTTCAGCAGGCCGCCCAGCATGCGCACAAAGGCCATGGTGGTGCTCATCTCCTTGGCCTGCGGCGCCAGGGCAAACTGCGCGTAACCGGCCAGCGGCGGCACGGGCAGCGGCTCGCACACGCTCTGGCGCCGCGGCAGGCAGCCGCCCAGGCTCTGGCGGCGCGCCTGCAGGTACTGCATCTCGGCGCTGTCGGGCGCGGGCTTGATGAAGGCCAGGCTGGTGGCCTGCTCGTCGGTCAGGGGCAGGTTGAAGCGGTTGCGGAATTCGATCAGCTCGTCCGCGCCCAGCTTCTTCTGGCTGTGCGTGGTCATGCGCCCCTGGCCGGCAGCGCCCATGCCGTAGCCCTTCTTGGTATGCGCCAGGATTACGGTGGGCTGGCCCTGGTGCGCGGCGGCTGCGGCGTAGGCGGCGTGGATCTTGACCAGGTCGTGCCCGCCGCGTTTCAGGCGGTCGATCTGCTCGTCCGTCATGCCCTGGGCCAGCGCGGCCAGTTCGGGGTTCTGGCCGAAGAAGTTGTCGCGGTTGAAGCGCCCGTCCTTGGCGGCAAAGGTCTGCATCTGGCCATCCACCGTGTCGCCCAGCGTGCGCACCAGGGTGCCGGTCAGGTCGCGGGCGAACAGCCCGTCCCAGTCGCTGCCCCACAGCAGCTTGATGACGTTCCAGCCGCTGCCGGTGAACAGCCGCTCCAGCTCGTCGACAATGCGCCCGTTGCCGCGCACCGGGCCGTCCAGCCGCTGCAGGTTGCAGTTGACCACCCAGACCAGGTTGTCCAGCCCTTCGCGCGCGGCCAGCGTCAGGGCGCTGGTGCTCTCGGGCTCGTCCATCTCGCCGTCGCCGAACACGCCCCACACGCGCCGCATCGCGGTGCGTCCTTGCGTGTCTTTGCGCCCGTCGCAGTCGAGCAGGCCGCGGTCCGTCAGAAAGCGCATGAAGCGCGCGTGGTAGATGCTGCTGATCGGCCCTATGCCCATCGAGCCGGTGGGGAACTGCCAGAAGTCCGGCATCAGCCAGGGGTGCGGGTAGCTGCACAGGCCGCGCGCGCCCTGGCCGGGGGCGGTGATCTCCTGGCGGAAGTGCAGCAGGTCCTGCTCGCTCAGAAAGCCTTCCAGGTAGGCGCGCGCGTACACGCCGGGCGCGCTGTGCGGCTGGAAGAACACCAGGTCGCCCCGGTGCTGGCCGGGCGCCAGGCCTTCGCGGGCGTGGAAGAAGTGGTTGAAGCCGGCCTCGAACAAATCGGCCGCGCTGGCGTAGCTGGCGATGTGGCCGCCCAGCTCGCTCGATCCACCCATTTCGGCCTGGTTGGCCCGCACCACCATGGCCAGCGCGTTCCAGCGCATCAGCGAGGCGAGCCGCTCCTCCACGGCCAAATCGCCCGGATAGGCCGGCTGGTTCTGCGCGGCAATGGTGTTGACGTAGGGGGTGTTGAGCGCGGGGCGCCAGCGCACCTGGCCGGCGTGCGCCGCACGCGCCAACTCGTCGAGCACGAAGCGCGCGCGCTCGGGGCCGTGCGCGGCCACCAGGGCGGCGAAGGCGTCGCGCCATTCGGCGGTTTCCTGCGGGTCGATGTCCACAGCTGCGTCGGCGGGCGCCAGGGCGGAAGGGGAAAGTGGTGCGTTCATGGCCGTCACTCTATGACTAAGCACCCCGAACAGGGTGCCGATTTACAGAAGAAAAGCGTTCTTTGCAGCACAATATGCCGCTTATCCAGCACGTGGCAGCACATGAAACTCGATACCGTCGATCTGCGCATCCTGGCCGAGCTGCAGGCCGACGGCGCGCTGTCCAACGTCGAACTGGCGCGGCGCGTGCACCTGTCGCCCTCGCCCTGTCTGGCGCGCGTCAAGGCGCTGCAGGCCGCGGGCGTGATCGAGCGCTACGTGGCGCTGGCCAACGCGCAGGCGCTGGGCCTGGGGATCAACGTGTTCATCAGCATCAGCCTGAAGACGCAGAGCCGCGAAGCCCTGGCCGACTTCGAGCAGCGCATCGCCGAGCACGACGAGGTCATGGAGTGCTACCTGATGAGCGGCGACTCGGACTACCTGATCCGCGTCGCCCTGCCCGACATCGCCGCGCTGGAGCGCTTCATCCTGGAGCAGCTCACGCCGATTGCCGACATCGAAAAGATCCGCTCCAGCTTCGCGCTCAAGCAGGTGCGCTACAAGACGGCGCTGCCGCTGCCCCGGCGCTGACGGCGGCGCCTGCGCCCATGGCCTGCACCAGGTCCAGCGCCTGGCCGATGTCGGCCAGGATGTCCTGCACGTCCTCCAGCCCCACCGACAGGCGCACTAGCCCTTCGCTGATGCCGTGCGCGGCGCGCTCCTCGGGCGTGTAGGTCGAATGCGTCATGCTGGCCGGGTGCTGCGCCAGCGTCTCGGCGTCGCCCAGGCTCACGGCGCGCGCCACCAGGCGCAGCGCGTCCATGAAGCGCACGCCCGCCTGCAGGCCGCCGTGCAGCTCGAAGGCCATCATGCCGCCCATCTGGCGCATCTGCTTTTTGGCCAGCGCGTGCTGGGCAAAGCCGGGCAGGCCGGGGTAGAACACCTGCGCCGTGGCCGGGTGCGCGGCGATGAACTCGGCCACCTGCTGCGCGCTCTGGCAGTGGCGGTCCATGCGCAGCGCCAGGGTCTTCAGGCCGCGCATCACCAGGTGCGCGTCCTGCGCGGACATCACGGCGCCCGTCATGTCCTTCAGGCCGTACAGGCGCACGCGCTGCGCCAGCTCGGCGTCGGCGAACACGGCGGCGCCGGCCGTCAGGTCGCCGTGGCCGCTCAGGTACTTGGTCATGGAATGCACGCTCACGTCGGCGCCCAGCACCAGGGGCTGCTGCAGGTAGGGCGAGCAGTAGGTGTTGTCCACCACCACCTTGGCGCCGCCGGCGTGCGCCAGGGCCGAGATGGCCGCGATGTCGGCCAGCCGCATGTTGGGGTTGGCCGGCGACTCCAGGTAGACCACGCGCGTGCGCTCGGTCAGCGCGGCGGCCACGTTGGCCGGGTCGGTCATGTCCACGTGGCGCACCTGCACGCCAAAGCGCCCCAGGCCGTGGTGCAGGAAGGCGAAGGTGCAGCCGTACAGCGTCAGGTCGGTCAGCACTTCGTCGCCCGGCTCCAGCATGGACCACAGCGTGGCGGTGATGGCGCCCATGCCCGAGCCGAACACCACCGCGCCCGCGCCCTGCTCCAGGCTGGCCAGGCGCCCTTCGAGCAGCGCCAGCGTGGGGTTGGCGATGCGCGTGTAGATGAAGCCCTGCTCCTCGCCGGCAAAGCAGCGCGCGCCGTAGCCCACGTCCGGGAACACCCAGGTGGCCGAGGTGTGGATGGGCGGCACCAGCGCGCCCTGGTGTTCGGCCGGGTTGTAGCCGTAGTGGATGGCACGGGTGGAAAAACCGGCGTTGGGGGCTGCGTCGCGCGTCATGGTCAAGTCTCCTGGTAGTGGTGCGTGGCTGGGCCACAAGCAGGATTCTTCTCCTTTGCATGGGGCAATTTTTCGCCATATCACCCCATTCAGGCTTATAAATGGGTAAATTTTGCCCTTCAATCACCATCATCCGGCATGAACGACCTCGACACCACCGACCGCGCCCTGCTTACCCTGCTGCAACGCAACGGCCGCGCCACCGTGGGCGAGCTAGCCGAGGCGGTGTCGCTGTCCACCTCGCCCTGCTGGCGGCGCGTGCGCCAGCTGGAGGACGGCGGCGTGATCGCCGGCTACCACGCCCACCTGGAACGCAGCCGCGTGGGCTGGGGCGTGCTGGGCTTCGTGCAGCTGACGCTGCACGACCACACCGAGAAGACCACCGCCGCGCTGGAGCGCGAAATCCTGGCACTGCCGCAGGTGCTGGCCTGCCACAACCTGTCGGGCCGCTACGACTACCAGCTGGAGGTGGTGGCGCCCGACCTGCAGGCCTTTGCCGACTACGTGCGCACGCGCATCCGCGCGCTGCCCGGGGTGCGCGAGATTTCCACCAACTTCTCGCTCAAGGAAGTCAAGCGCACCCACGCGCTGCCGCTGTAGCGTGGGCGCTTACGCCAGCACGTAGTCGACGGCCGCGCACACCGCCGCCGCCTGGGCGGCGTTGCACTCCTGCGCCGTGGTGCGCGCGCTGTCGGGATAGACCTCGGTCGTGCTCACGCAGCGCGCGCCGGTGATGCCGGCGCACAGCCCCAGCGCCTTGAGCGCGTAGCGGATCACGCCCGGCGCCACCACGGGCGAGCCGATGATGCAGCCCTGCGCGTCCGCCGGCGCGATGTGCGTAACGCGCGCCACCGCGTCGATGATGGCCTGCTGGAAGGCCGGCGCGGGGTGCTCGGTGTCGTCCACCAGGTAGAAGCCGTCCGGGACGCTGCCCGGCACGAACGGCTTGCCGTCGCGCGCGGCCAGCGCCGGGCGGAACTCGTCCTCGTCGCTGTCGGTGGTTTCGTGCAGGTCGATGTGCGCGGCCCACGGCCCGCCGTGCCGGGCCACCAGCGCCATCAGCGCGGCCGACTCCTGCGCCGGGCTGCCGGGGCGAAACGACCGGTTGGGGTCGATCGCGTCGTGGTTCCAGCGCTGCACGCGCTCGTAGCCCCAGGGGCTGACGCAGGGCACGACCAGCAGGTTGGCGCGCCCCAGGTAGGCGCCGGCGTGCGCGTCCACGAAGCGCAGCGCGCCCAGCACGCCGCTGGTCTCGTAGCCGTGCACGCCGCCCGTCACCAGCACGCTGGGCAGGCGCTCGCTCCAGCCCTGGCTGCGCAGCGCGTGCAGCGGCCAGCGCCCGCTGCCGTAGGCCAGCTCGCCGTAGTGCAGGCAGTCCCAGCCGGCGCGCGGGCGCAGCAGCTGCGCCAGCACGTCGTCGGCGTAGCTGCGCCGGCAACGCTGGCGCGGGCGCCAGGCGGCCAGCTCGGCCTGGCCCCAGGGCTGGCCGGGGGTTCCAATGGGGTATGGGGTAGAGACCGGAGACATGGGACAAAAAGCCGATTATGGCGACCCGCTGCGCGCGCTGGCCAGTTCTCCCAGCCGCTCGACGGCCTGGCGGGCCTGGCGCACTTGCGCATTCCAGCCAAAGCCCGCATTGAGGCGCAAACAGCGATCGAAACGCCCGTCGGTGGCAAACAGGTGGCCTGGCGCGATGCCGATACCCTCCCGACGCGCCAGTTCGAACAGCTCGCGCGCATTGGCACTGCCGCCGGGCAGTTCCACCCACAGCACGTAGCCCCCGTCCGGACAGGAAACCCCGGTGCCGGGAGGAAACGCCCGCACCACCGCCGCGCGCATGCTCATTACCTGCTTGCGCAGCGTCTGGCGCAGCCTGCGCAGGTGCAGGTCGTAGCTCCCCGAGCGCAAAAACTCGGCGATGGCCGCTTGCGCATAGATGCCCGTGCCCATGGTCGAGCTGTACTTCCCTGCAGCGATCAACGATGACCACCGGCCCGCCGCAATCCAGCCGATCCGGATACCCGGCGCCAGCGTCTTGGAAAAGCTGCTGCAAAGAATCACCTGATCGCTGAACGCGCGCAGGGGGTGCGGGCGCTCGCCGCTGAAATGCGTATCCCCGTAGATGTCGTCTTCGATCACCACGGCGCCATGCCGCTGCGCCAACGCGACCAGCATGCGCTTGTGCTCCAGCGGCTGCGTGATGCCCGTGGGATTGTTGGCATTGGCAACGCTCAGCACGGCAGCCGCGCGGCCGTCCTGCAATACGGCGTCGAGCGCTCCCAAATCCATGCCCTGGCGCGTCATGGGAATCTCCACCGGCCGCAGTCCCAGGCTGCGCAGCATCCGCAGGATCACGTAATACGTGGGCGACTCCACGGCAACGCCGTCGCCAGGACGTGCCACCGCGCGCAACGCCAGCGACAGCGATTCGACGCAGCCATGGGTCACCACGACTTCGTCCGGATGGAGCCTGCAGCCGTAGTCGAAGGCACGCCGCACGATCTGCTCCTTGAGCGCCGGGTAACCCGTGCCGCGCAAGGGAGCGCCCAGCAGTTCCGGGCTGCGGTAGATCAATTGGCGCATCAGCACGCTCAGCTTGCCTGTCGGGTACAGCCCCGGCTCGCCGTTGGCAAGGTCCAGCCGCACACGGCACGGCGTGTCCACCAGCGACAAGTGCGTGTGCGCCTGCTCGTCCAGCGGCACGGACTCCATGAGCGCCGGAGGCACCGCCCGCCCGCGCCTGCGCGCCACATAGAAGCCCGATCGGGGGCGTGCATCCACCAGCCGTTCCTGCTCCAGCACGCGCAACGCCTGCAGCGCGGTCAGCGCGCTCACACCGTGCTCCCGGCTCAGGCGGCGTACGGACGCCACGCGGCTGCCCTCGGGCAAGGTGCCGGTTTCGATGGCAGCGCGCAGGTGCTGGGCGACCTGTTGGTATCTGGGCAGCGTATTCATGCCGGCTGGAATATACAACTGTTATGCATCAGATGTACTGGCGCTGTATATGGACGCGAGATCGTTTAGAAAATAAATTCCGCTTCACTGAATTTGCAAATCATTAAATTAATTCCGACTCAATCAACTTACTCATCACGAATATCAATTTCAACTTTTTATTACACGCCGCAAACAAAACCCAGAATAAAAATACATCAAAATCAAAAACCAATAATTTCATCCAACAAAAATCACCATCATTTGAATATTGAATTTATGGATATCAATTCACTGGCCATTCTTGGCGGAGTGGCATTCACCGCCGGTTTTCTCGATGCAATCGCCGGCGGCGGTGGACTCATCACCTTGCCCGCCCTGATGGTTGCAGGGGTTCACCCCGTCAACGCCATAGCAACCAACAAAGTCCAGGCCGCTGCCGCCACGGTATCGGCTACCGTGGCATTCGCCCGCAAGGGCATGATCGACTGGCAGGCCGGGCGCGGCGTGGTGCTGGTTTCGGCGGTTGGAGGCATCGTCGGCGCTACCTTGGTGAGCCTGGTCAACAAGACGTGGCTGCAGGCGCTCGTGCCCGTTCTGCTTGTGCTGATCGCGGCATATTTCGCCCTGGCTCCTTCGATGTCCGAAGGCTCGCGGCAGCGGCAGCGCATTTCCATGGGTGCATTCACCTTCGCCATCGCGCCTTTGCTGGGAGCCTATGACGGATTCTTCGGGCCTGGCGTGGGTTCGTTTTTCATGGTGGGATTCGTTGCACTGTGCGGCCTGCAGATCATGCAGGCGATCAGCATGACCAAGCTGGCCAATGCCGCATGCAACCTCGGCTCGCTTTCGATATTCGCCATGAGCGGACTGATTATCTGGCCCATTGCACTGACCATGGCCGCAGCCGCTTTCGCGGGCGCCCAGCTTGGCGCGCGCGCCGCCGTGCGCGTGGGGCCAAGGCTGGTCAAGCCGATGGTCATTACCGCATGCCTGGCGCTTGCCTGGAAGTTACTGACCGATGAGCACAATCCGCTGCGGCAAGGAATTGGATCGTTCTTCGGCTGATGGCATTCGGCGCATCGCCGTGGCACGCGGTGGCCGCATCAACCCGGCTTGTGCAGCGCCTTGCCCGTGGCCAGCCTGGCGCGCAGCCCCCGCAGCACGGCCTTGAGCCGGCGCGCGTTCTCCGGCCCCATGCGCACCAGCAGCTTTTGCCCGCTGGAGAGCGCCTGCAGGCGCGCGTCGGCAAATTCGTAGCGCACCCAGGGGCGGGTGGACGGCACCTCGCCCTCCACCTGCACCAGTTGCACGGCCACGGGCTGCGCCGGCTCGGGTGCGGCCAGCAGGTGGTCGATCACGGCCACCAGCCGGTCGTTGAAGTAGTGCCCGGGAAAGCCCAGCTCCTCGTACGCCGACTGGAACAGCGGGTACAGCCGGGCGTAGAGCCTGACCGCGCCGTCCTGCGGCAGCGCCTCGGCCAGCGCCACGAAGGCGGTGTAGCGCGCGGCGTTGTCCGGCGCCACGACCGTGCCGGCGCTGCCCTGCTGCACCGCAAAGCGCCCCGGCGTGGGCTGCACCGGCCACAGGCGCGACGGCGCCTGCGCGCGCGCCAGGTTGTCCACCGTGGCCACGGTGCGGTAGATGACTCCGTCGATCTGCAGCCAGCCGGCCACCGGCTTGCCGCCCAGCAGTTGCTGCAGCGCCTGCACCACGGTTTCGTCGGAGTCCTTGAGCGCGGGCAGCTGCGGCTGGGGCGGCGCCAGCTCGTCCACCAGGTTCTGCGGCGCGGGCGGGGGTGCGTCGGGCCCGGCGGCGGGGGGCGGCGCGGGTTCGGGCGCCGGCTCGGACTCGGGCGCAGGTGCCGCCGCAACGGCCGGCTGCGGCGCCGGCGGCTGGTGCGCCGGGCGCCACCAGAACCACCAGGCGGCCGCCAGGGCCAGCGCCGCGATCAGGGCCAGGGCGGCCCAGCGGTGCGAGGGCGCCTCCTGGCGCGGGCGCAATCCGGGCGATTCGAACTCGGGCATGCAGTGTTCCTTTCTTGCAGGCAGGCAGACGATCCTGTGCGATGGCTTTGCCGCGCAGACGTTCCCGCATGGCGATTATTGGCGGCGTATGGCGCCACCGCCGCCCGGCCCAGAGCATTTTTACGACTGAAACGCCGGCCGCCGCCGGTCACCGCCGATTGGGCGATACTGCACGATTGCCCCAACGCGCCGCCCGCGCCCCTATCGCATGACTGCTCTTTCGCGCCGCCAGCTCACAGGCCTGGTGCTGCTGACCCTGATGTGGGGGCTGAACTGGCCCGTGATGAAGCTGGCGCTGCGCGAGATCGCGCCGCTGCACTTTCGCAGCCTGACGATGGCGCTGGGCGCGCTGGCGCTGGCCGTGTACTTTGGCGCCAAGGGCATACGCCTGCTGCCCCGGGGCCGCGCCGAATGGCGCGACGTGGTGGTGCTGGGCCTGCCCAATATCCTGGGCTGGCACGCGCTGTCCATCATCGGCGTGGCCTACCTGCCGGCCGGGCGCGCGGCCATCCTGGGCTTCACCATGCCGGTCTGGACGGTGCTGCTGGGCGTGCTGTTCTACCGCGAGAAACTCAGCGCCCGGCTGCTGCTGGCCGTGGCCGCCGTGTCGTGCGGCATCACGCTGCTGCTGTGGAACGAATGGGCGCGGTTGGCCGGCAACCCGGTGGGCATCGCCTGGATGCAGGGCGCGGCGCTGTGCTGGGCGCTGGGCACCATCTGGATGCGCCGCGCGCAGCTGACGCTGCCGGCCGAGACGCTGGTGGTGTGGATGATGGTGCTGGCCGCCGCCGTCATGGCCGCGCTGGCGCTGCTGACCGAGCCGGCGCAGGCGTGGCGCCTGAGCCCCGCGGTGTGGGTCAGCCTGGTGTGGAGCGTGCTGATCAACTACGGCGCGGCGCAGGTCATCTGGTTCGCGCTGGCGCGCGCGCTGCCCGCGTCCACCAGCGCCATGAGCGTGATGGCCGTGCCGCTGATCGGCACGCTCAGCGCCCCGCTCATCGTGGGCGAGTGGCCGCACTGGCAGGACATGGCGGCCATGGTGTGCGTGGTGGTGGCGATCGGCGCGGTGCTGCTGCGCCGGAGCTGATCAAAACAATAGCTGTTTGCGCTTGCTGAACAAGCATTTCAGATATAAAACAATCTGAAATTCATTACTGATAGGCGCAAACAGCTATTGTTTTATTGGCCTTGATCCCCCAGCGCCCGCGCCAGCGCGGCGTGGAATGCCTGGGGCTGCTCGTACTGCACCCAGTGGCCGCAGCCGGGCAGCAGCTGCAGCCCGGCAAAGCGCACGCCGGCGGCCTGCCGGTAGGCGGCCTCCAGGTCGGCGATCCAGCGCTGGTACAGCGCGTCCTGCGCGCCGTAGATGGCGTGCACCGGGCAGGCGCCCTGCCGCAGCGCCCGCGCCAGCATGTCGCCGCTGGCCTGGCGGCGCCGGGGCAGGCGGTCGCGCACCACGTTGCCCACGTGCAGGGCCAGCGTGTCGTCGTCGATCAGGCGCGCGTCCGACAGCATCAGCACCGCCAGGTTGTGCCGGTGCGCCGCCAGCTGCGCGTCGCGCTCGGGCAGGTGGCGCCAGCCGCGCAGCTGCACCTGGCGCTGCGGCACCACGCCCATGGCCGGTGCGCCCACCAGCACCAGGCGCCGGGCCAGCGCCGGGTGCGCGGCCAGGCACAGCCCCGCCACCAGGCCGCCGAACGAGAACCCCACCAGGTCGCAGGCGCGCCCACCCAGCAGCGCGGCCAGGCCGTCGGCCAGGGGCGCCACCATGGCGTCGGCGTCCGAGCCGCCCGGCGGCACGGCCGAATCGCCAAAGCCGGGCAGGTCGGCGGCCCAGACCTCGCGGCCCGTGGCCGCCAGCGCGTCGATGTTGCGCAGCCAGTGCGTCCAGCTGCCGCTGGCGCCGTGCAGCAGCACCAGCGGCGCCGCGCCGCCGGCCTTGCCCCACACGTGCCAGACCATGGCGCCGGCGCCGCAGGGCGTGGTCAGGCGCCGCGCCTGGCGGGCCAGGCGGGTGATGGCAAGGGGTTCGGGCAGCAGCGCGGCGGGCGGGTAGTTCACCAGCGCGCGACTCCGTCGATGGCGAGCTGGTAGCCCTGCACGCCAAAGCCGCACAGCACGGCGCGCGCCACGCCGGACAGGTAGGAGTGGTGGCGGAACGCCTCGCGCGCGTGCACGTTGCTGATGTGCAGCTCCACCAGCGGCACGCCCGTGCCCTTGACGGCATCGAGCAGCGCCACGCTGGTGTGGGTGTAGGCGCCGGCGTTCAGCACCACGCCGGCCAGGCCGCCGGCGGCGTGCAGGCGCCCGGCCTCGTGGATCCAGTCGACCAGCTCGCCCTCGTGGTTGCTCTGGCGAAACACCAGCGCCAGGCCGTGGCGCGCGCAGGCCTCGTGGCACAGCTGCTGCACGTCGGCCAGCGTCTGCGCGCCGTAGACGGCGGGCTCGCGCGTGCCCAGCAGGTTGAGATTGGGGCCGTTGAGAACGAAAACGGTGTGCGTCATGCGGCGATTATGCGTGTCGCACGCCGCAGCCCGGACCTTGCGCCGACAGCGTCAACGGCGGCCGTCGTGGCGGTGGTGCGGCGGGCGCCAATTAGGGCGGTGGTCGTACCTGCCGCCCCTGTAGTAATACGGCGGGGGGCTGTAATACACCGGCGGCGGCGCGTAGTACACCGGGCGCGGCGGCGCGTACACCACGGGCGGGGGCGGCGCGTAGTACACCGGCGGCGGGGCGTAGTAGCCGGGCGTGCCGCCCACGCCCACCACCACGCCGGGCACGCCTATGCCCACGGACCAGTGCACGTCGCTGCGCGCCTGCGCGGCGCCGGCGCCGGTCAACAAGGCCACGGCCAGGCCAGCCGAGGCCGCGACGGCCGTCCAGGATCGAGTCGGGTTCATGGCATATCTCCTTTGCCTGCGCCACAGCGCGGGATGCAAGTGCAAGTCTGCATCCTCAACGTTTCGCAAGCTTGAGCGGTTGGCAGACGATGTGTTTCTCTTGTGTCCGAACGTAGGCGCGGGCCGCGACCGGCGCCATGCAATCCCAGGGTTATCCCCCTTCTACGCCCTAGAATCAAGGGATGAGCACCGCCCACAGCAACACCCCTGCCGATACCGCCAGCAAACCCAGCAACTTCCTGCGCCAGATCATCGAGGCCGACCTGGCCGCCGGCACCCACGCCGCGCGCCGCTGGGGCGGCGCCCCTGGCGACGCGGCGCACCACCAGCAGGGCGAGGCGGACGCCGCGCGCATCCGCACGCGCTTTCCGCCCGAGCCCAACGGCTACCTGCACGTGGGCCACGCCAAGAGCATCTGCCTGAACTTCGGCCTGGCGCGCGACTACGGCGGCGTGTGCCACCTGCGCTTCGACGACACCAACCCCGAAAAGGAAGACCAGGAGTACGTCGACAGCATCATCGACGCCGTGCGCTGGCTGGGCTTCGACTGGAAGGACGCGGCCGGCCACGACCACCTGTACTACGCCAGCAACTACTTCGACTTCATGCACCGCGCGGCGGTCTACCTGATCGAGCAGGGCCTGGCCTACGTGGACGAGCAGTCCGCCGACGACATGCGCGCCAACCGGGGCGACTTCAGCCGCCCCGGCACCGACAGCCCCTGCCGCAGCCGCAGCGTGGCCGAGAACCTGCAGCGCTTTGCCGACATGCGCGCCGGCCAGCTGGCCGACGGCGCCGCCGTGCTGCGCGCCAAAATCGACATGGCGCACCCCAACATCAACATGCGCGACCCGGCCATCTACCGCATCCGCCGCGCCACGCACCACAACACCGGCGACGCCTGGTGCATCTACCCGATGTACACCTTCGCGCACCCGATCGAGGACGCGCTGGAGCACATCACGCACAGCATCTGCACGCTCGAATTCGAGGACCAGCGCCCCTTCTACGACTGGCTGCTCGACCACCTGCGCGCGGGCGGCCTGATCGCCGCGCCCCAGCCGCGCCAGTACGAGTTCGCGCGGCTCAACCTGACCTACGTGGTCACCAGCAAGCGCAAGCTCAAGCACCTGGTCGACAGCGGCACGCTCTCGGGCTGGGACGACCCGCGCATGCCAACAATAGTCGGCCTGCGCCGGCGCGGCTACACGCCCGAGTCGATCCGCCTGTTCTGCGAACGCATCGGCGTGACCAAGGACTACTCCTGGATCGACTACAGCACGCTCGAAGGCTGCCTGCGCGAAGACCTGGAGCACAAGGCGCACCGGGGCATGGCCGTGCTCGACCCGGTCAAGCTGGTGCTGACCAACTGGGCCGAGGTCTTCGGCAGCGACGCCTACCTGGAGGACTGCACCCAGCCCGCCCTGCCCCACGCCGCCCTGGCCGAAGGCCAGACGCCGCCGCCCGAGCGCCGCTTCCAGATCGGGCGCGAAGTCTGGATCGAGCGCGAGGATTTTGAAGAAACCCCGCCCAAGGGCTACAAGCGCCTGTTCCCGGGCAACCTGGTGCGCCTCAAGGGCGGCTACGTGGTCGAATGCACCGGCTGCGCGCGCGGCGCCGACGGCCAGGTGGCCGAGGTGCACGCCAAGGTCATCGCCGACACCAAGAGCGGCACCCCCGGCGCCGACAGCGTCAAGGCCAAGGCCGCCATCACCTGGGTGGGCGTGGCGGGCGGCGTGCCCGCCGAGCTGCGCCTGTACGACCGCCTGTTCACCGACCCGCAGCCCGACGCCGGCGGCAAGGACTACCTGGCGCTACTCAACCCGGCCAGCCTCAAGGTCGTGACCGGCTACGTCGAGCCCTCGCTGGCCGCCGCCCAGCCGGGCGACAGGTTCCAGTTCGAACGCTTCGGCTACTTCGTGGCCGACCGCGTGGACCATGCACCGGGCAAGCCGGTGTTCAACCGGGTGACGGGGCTCAGGGATTCGTGGGGCAAGTAATGCTGCGCCTGCCGGCAACACGCTCCTGCACAGCAACCACTGCACACGACAAGCCATGACCGCCCTGCCCTCCGCCGCCATCCTGCACTTCTGGTTCGACGAGCTGACCGCCGCGCAGCACTTCGCCAAGGACGCCGCGCTCGACGCCGCCATCGCCCAGCGCTTCGGCGCCACGCTGGAGGCGGCCGCGCGCGGGGACTTGTCCGGCTGGCGCGCCGACGCGCCGGGGCGGCTGGCCGAGGTGATCGTGCTCGACCAGTTCTCGCGCAACGTCTGGCGCGACACCCCGCGCGCCTTTGCGCAGGAAGGCATGGCGCTGGTGCTGGCGCAGGAGCTGGTCGCCGGCGGGCACGACCGCGCGCTGGCGCCGGCGCAGCGCGCGTTTGCCTACATGCCCTTCATGCACAGCGAGTCGGCCGCGGTGCACGCGCAAGCCGTGGCACTGTTCTCGCAGCCCGGGCTGGAGAACAACCTGGCCTTCGAGCTCAAGCACAAGGCCATCATCGACCGCTTTGGCCGCTACCCGCACCGCAACGCCATCCTGGGGCGCACCAGCAGCAGCGAGGAGCTGGCGTTTCTGCGCGAGCCCGGTTCATCGTTCTAGGGCAACGCTGAACAAGTCCCCCGCGCGTCGCGCATCTCTGGCTTGCGCGGTCTGCGGCGTTGCAAATCCTCGCCATAGCTGTGGCTATGTCTGCGGTTTGCGCCTTGCATCCCATCCCAAGCCAGAGCGCGCGCCAGCGCTCGGACTTATTCAGCGTCGCCCCAAGCCTGGCTGCGGCCTACACTTGCCGCATGCCCTTACCCCGCCGCCCCCTGCTTGCCGCGCTGCTTGCCGGCGCCCTGCCATACCGCCCCGCCCTGGCCCAGGCCGGCGCTGACGACGCCGGCGTGTGGCCGCGCGCGCTGGCCGTGCCGGGCGGCGTGGCGCGGCTGGCGCTGGGGCCGGGCAACGCGCCGCCGCAGGCCTTTGCCATGGTGGGCGGCGCGCGCGTGCCGCTGCTGGTGCTGGGCGACGCCATTGCCTGGACGGCGCTGGTGGGCATTGCCCTGGCCGCGCCGCCGGGCGCGGCGCAGATCGAGGTGCGCGACGCGGACGGCAGCGAGCGCCGCCTGGGCTACACCATCGCCCCCAAAAAGTACCGCGAGCAGCGCCTGAGCGTGGCGCCGCGCACCGTCGATCTCTCGCCCGAGGACAACGCCCGCTACGAGCGCGAGCACGCGCACCAACAGCAGGTGATGGCCACCTTCTCCACCCCGCTGCCGCGCGCGCGGGACCTGGCCCTGCACGCGCCGGTGGGCGGGCGGCGCTCCAGCTCGTTCGGCCTGCGCCGCGTGTTCAACGGCCAGGCGCGCAATCCGCACAGCGGCATGGACATCGCCGCCGCCACCGGCACGCCGGTGCGCGCGCCGCTGCCGGGGTGGGTGCTCGACACCGGCGACTACTTCTTCAACGGCAACACCGTCTGGCTCGACCACGGCGGCGGGCTGCTGACCATGTACTGCCACCTGAGCCGCATCGACGTACAGCCCGGCCAGCCGATGGCGCGCGGCGCGGTGCTGGGCGCCGTGGGCGCCACGGGCCGCGTGACGGGGCCGCACCTGCACTGGGGCGTGATGCTCAACCGCGCCATGGTCGACCCCGCGCTATTCCTGGCCTAAGAGCGTGTTTACGATTTCCCCATGGTGCCCGCAAGGCAGCAAACAGCCGCAATCGAGGCGCGCGCCGCAGGCCATGCTGGCGGCCTGGACAAGGCACGCAACGACGAGTGCGGCTGTTTGCTGCCTTGCCCGAAGGGTTGCCCCGCAAAAGCAGCGTCTGCGGGGCAACGGGCACCATGGGGAGATCGCAAACACGCTCTGAACCTTTGCCCCGGCACCCGATCCGATACCACCATGATCCTGCACAGAACACCCGCAACCCTTTCCGCCATCGCCGCCGCCGCACTGCTGGCCGCCTGCTCCAGCGCCCCGGCGGACCCCCCCCGCACCATGCCCGCCACCCACGCCCCCGCGCACACCGGCGCCAGCCTGCAAAGCCACTTCTGGCGCCTGGCCGCCGCCTTCAACGCCCAGGGCGCGCCCGACCACAGCTGGCACCTGGCCGGGCGCGCGCCGCTGCAGCTGCAGTTCGAACGCGGGCACGTGGCGGTGCAAGGCCTGTGCAACACGCTGGGCGCCAGCTATGCCGACGCTGGCGGGCAGCTGCGCATGGGCCCTGCCATCTCCACCAAGCGCGCCTGCCCCGATGCCGACCTGATGCGGCTGGAAGACCGCGTGGGCGCGGCCCTGCCCCAGGTGCAGCGCTACCAGCTGCAGCCCGCCGCCGGCACGCCGCGGCTGGTGCTGTTCTTTGCCGACGGCAGCCGCTGGGAGCTGGATGGCGCGCCCACGCCGCAGACCCGCTACGGCAGCGCCGGCGAGCGCGTCTTTCTGGAAGTGGCGCCCCAGCAGGTGGCCTGCAGCAGCGGCGTGATGCCCAACGCCCAATGCCTGCGCGTGCGCGAGGTGCGCTACGCGGACAACGGCGTCAAGCAGTCGGTCGGCCAGTGGCAGGTTTTCCACGGCCGGATCGAGGGCTACACCCACGAGGCCGGCCTGCGCAACGTGCTGCGCATCCAGCGCTTCAAGCTGAGCAACCCGCCGGCCGACGCCCCGGCCTTCGCCTACGTGCTGGACATGGTGGTGGAAACCGAGCGCATGCGCTGATGCCGCGCAGCCCCGAGCAGCGCACCCGCCCGCCCGGCCAGGGCGCCGCGCCGCCGCGCCTGATCCGCCTGAACAAGCCCTACGGCGTGCTCAGCCAGTTCACGCCCGAGGGGCGCTGGCGCGGGCTCAAGGAACTGATCGACCTGCCCGGCGTGTACGCCTGCGGCCGCCTGGACGCCGACAGCGAAGGCCTGCTGCTGCTGAGCAACGACGGGCGCCTGCAGGCGCGCATCAGCGACCCGCGCCACAAGATGGAAAAGACCTACTGGGTGCAGGTCGAGGGCGTTCCAGACGACGCGGCGCTGCAGCAACTGCGCGCCGGCGTGCAGCTGAACGACGGCCCCACGCTGGCCGCGCGCGTGCGCCGCCTGCAGCCTGCCCCCCAGCTCTGGCCGCGCGACCCGCCGATCCGTGTGCGCCAGAGCGTGCCGGACTGCTGGATCGAGCTGGCCATCCGCGAAGGCCGCAACCGCCAGGTGCGCCGCATGACGGCCGCCGTGGGCCACCCCACGCTGCGCCTGGTGCGCGTGGCCATCGGGCCGTACCGGCTGGACGGCCTGGCGCCCGGCTGCTGGGACGAACTGGCGCCAGTGCGTTAGGTTCTGTCGGCTAGTGCTATGGCTTGCGCTGCACCGGGCAGGTGCTGCGCCCCAGCAGCGCGTACATGGGGCAGAAGCGCACCAGCCCGGTCACCAGCGGCACCACGCCGACATACCCCCACCAGCCCACCACGCCCGAGGCCGCCAGCCCAATCAGCACCAGCCCCACGACGATGCGCAGCGCGCGATCGATTCCGCCTACGTTGAACGACATACAAGCTCCTGTGTGGTAACAAAACAATGACCGTCCAGGCCTGGGTGCCTCAAACCACGCGGTTCCAGGGCATGCGCACCAGCAGCCGCGCCATGCCGCAAAAGCCCGACAGCCCGGCAAACACCAGGCCAGCGCCGACGAAACCGCTGAGCGCAAAGAACCACGGCGACGCCGCCAGGCCCAGCAGCGTGCCGGCCAGCACCAGCGAGCCGGCCGCGATCTGCACCTGGCGCTGCAGTTCCAGCGGCTGAGCCGCGTCCAAATGCACCGGCAGGCCGGCGCGCTTCCAGGCGTCCAGGCCGCCGTCCAGCACGTACGTATCGCAGCCGGCGCAGTCGCACAGCGGCTGCGCGGCCATGCGCGTGCGCTGGCCCGAGCGGCAGTGAAAGATCACCGCCTGCGCGCCGGCCAGCGCCGGGTTGCCCGGCGCCAGTTGCGCCAGCGGAATGTGCAGCGCGGCGGCGATGTGTTCGCGGGCGTATTCGTCGCGGGCGCGGATATCGACCAGCAGCGCGCCCTGCGCGATGCGCTGCTGCGCGGCTTCGGGGGTCAGGGTTTGGAGCGGCATGAAAACCTCCTCGGGTTGCATGGGGTCAGGGACAGAAGATGTCCTTGAGCGTGGCAATGAGCTTGACCACGCCCGGATCGTCGACGCGGTAGTACAGCGTCTGCGCCTCGCGCCGGAAGGCCACCAGGCCTTCTTCGCGCATGCGCGCCAGGTGCTGCGACAGGGCCGACGGGCTCAGCTCCACCAGTTCGTTGAGCGCGCCCACGCTCATCTCGCCGTGCTCCAGCAGCAGGCACAGCACGAGCAGCCGCCGAGGGTTGCCCACGGCCTGCAGCAGCGCCGCCGCCTGGTCGGCGCTGGCCTGCAGTTGCTGGAGTTCGGGTGTGCGGCGCGTCATCGTTCGTGTGGTTTGTGAGGGCATTATATTTTAGTTTTTTCTAATTTAGGTTAATCTAAATAAAGCACACACCCCGTGTGCGTCTTTCACCACGGCACAACGAGGAGCCATCCACATGACGACCACCAGCTACAAGCAGCTCACGCAAGAGATCTCGGCCAACCTGGCCCCGCTGCACAAAAGCCAGCCCGGCGTGATGAAGGGCTTTGGCGACATGGGCAAGGCCGCGCTGGCCAGCGGCGCGCTGGACACCAAGACCAAGGAGCTGATCGCCCTGGCCGTGGGCGTTGCCGCGCGCTGCGACGGCTGCATCGGCTTTCACACCAAGGCGCTGGTGCGCCTGGGCGCCAGCGAGGCCGAGGTGCACGAAGCCCTGGGCGTGGCCATCTACATGGGCGGCGGCCCGGTGGCCATGTACGCGGCCAACGCGGTCGCGTCGTTCCAGGAATTCGCCGCTGCGGCGCGGCAGTAGGCCAACTAAAAGCATAGCTGTTTGCGCTTAGTACAAAACGAATTCAAATAGTTTTATATTTGAATTGCTTTTACATAAAGCGCAATCAGCTATCTTTTTTGCTTTGCCAATTGCAGCCCGCCGTCCAGCACCAGCAGCCCCACGGCGGCAAAGATCGGCCCATAGGTGGGCCACTGCGCGGCGGTGATGCTCTCGCCCAGCAGCAGCGCGGCCATGGCCAGCAGCACCGGCTCCACATAGCTCAGCAGCCCGAACAGCGCCAGCGGCAGCAGCCGGCTGGCGGCCATGTACAGCGCCAGCGCTACGGCGCTGACCACGCCCAGCAGCGGCACCATGGCCCACAGGTGGGCGTGGCCCAGCACCAGATTGAGCCCGGACGGCGGGCGCAGCACGAACCACAGTGCCGCGGGCAGCAGCAGCGCCATGTCCAGCCAGTGCCCGCCCAGGTGGTCGGTGGCCAGGCGCCGGCGCATCACGAAGTACACCGTGTAGCCCAGCGACACCAGCCAGGTCTCCCATGACACGCCGCCTGCGCGCAGCACCTCGTGCGCCACGCCGGCGCCGGCCAGCAGCGTCGCCAGCCACTGCAGGCGCGACAGGCGCTCATCGAACAGCACCCGCCCGGCCAGCACCATCGCCAGCGGCAGCAGAAAGTAGCCCAGCGACACCGGCAGCGCCCGGCCGTGCAGCGGCGCCCACAAGAACAGCCACAGCTGCACGCCCAGCATGGCGGCGCTGCCCAGCAGCGCCGGGCCCAGCAGCGGCTGGCGCCGCACGCGCAGCAGCAGCAGGCGCACGCGCCGGCCCTGGCCCAGCGCCAGCAGCAGCACCGTGGTGAACGGCAGCGTGGCCAGCACGCGCCAGCCAAAAATCTGCTCGCCGTCGAGCGGCGCCAGCTGCGGCGCCAGGTAGTACATGGCGCCAAACAGCACGGAGGCGACGACAGAGGCAACAAGACCGGCGATCACGGCAATACGGCACGGGTAAAGAAAACAGCGCCAAGGCGGCGCGACCGGGCGATTGTCGGCGCTTTGCGCCCCATGGGCAGCACGCGGGCGCGATGGCCTTATAGTGCAGCCCCCACCACTGCCCATTGCCTGATTCGTGCTTGCCTCCACCCTGCTGTGCTTGGTCATCTCCGTGGCCGACGGCGACACCCTGACCGTGCGCTGCGGCAACCACCGCCCCCTGCGCGTGCGCATCGTCAGCATCGACGCACCGGAAAAGCGCCAGGCCTTCGGCAAGCAGTCGGGCGCCCACCTCAAGGCGCTGTGCCACCGCCGGCAGGCCAGCCTGCGCACGGTGGGCAAGGACGGCTACGGCCGCACCCTGGCGCACGTGCGCTGCGCCGGCCAGGACACCGCCGCCTACCAGGTGCGCGCCGGCCTGGCCTGGGTGTACACGCCGCAGGCCAAGCGCTACCCCGAGCTGGTACAACTGCAAAAGCGCGCGCAGGCCAGCCACACCGGCCTGTGGTCGCAAAAGCGCCCGCTGGCGCCGTGGGACTACCGCAAGCGCCAACGCAAACGCTGAAGCGGCAAGCCGCGCCCGTCAGGCCGTCAACGTGCCGCCCAGCAGCTCGGGCAGGCGCGCGGCGGGCAGGCGAAAGCCGCAGGCCTGCGCGTGGCCGCCGCCGCCCATGCTGACCGCCAGCGGCGAGCAGTCGTAGCCGCGCTGCGAGCGCAGGCCCACCTTGACCACGCCGTTGCCCGCCACCGTCCACATCAGCGCAAAGCTGCCGCATTGCTTGGACAGCAGCTCGCCCACCTGGCTGTGAAAAGCGCCCGGCGCGTTCACCATCAGCCCCTGCTCGCCGTTGAACACCAGCGGCATGGCGGCGCCGGCGATGTCTTGCGCCAAGTGGCGGAACTTCTCGTCCATGGCCTGGCCCCGGGCGACGAAGGCGGCGGTCTGCGCGGGCGTGAAGTCGGCGATCTCGCTCCAGCGCGCCAGGGTTTGCGGCTCCATGTCCAGCGCCGCCACGTAGCCCGCCGTCTCGGGAAATTGCCAGGCCCACAGGTCGCGGTCTTCGACAAAGCGCACCAGGTCGGGCAGCGGCGTGCCGGGGTGGAAGAACTCCCAGGCCAGGCGCGCGCCGCTCTTGGCCATGTCGAAGTACACGGCGCCGCAGCGGCAGGCAAAGCCGGCCAGCTGTTCGGCCGCGCTCTTGTGGTGGTCCAGCAGCACCAGGCGCGCGCAGGCGGCATCGATGGCGGCCAGCAGCCCGGGGGCGAAGGCGAAGTCCAGCACGTAGACCACGCGCCCAGCGAGCGGCGGCAGGTCGGCCAGGGTGTTGGCCTGGCCGTGCGACAGGCCCACGCATTCGGCCTGCCCGCCGTAGAAGCGCCAGCCGGCCAGCGCGGCGGCCAGGCCGTCGGCGCAGCGGTCGTGGTACAGGATCAGGGGGTTGGGGTCGTCGTGGCGCGGCTGCACCAGCAGCGGGAGCGGAAGAATCGTTTTCATGGCCGCGATTGTCGCCGCCGGCGCCCCGGCGCGCTCAGATCGGGCGCGTGAGGTACACCGCCTCGCGCCCCACGATGGGCTCGCGCGTGGGCATGAAGACGGTGCAGTCCGCGCAGGGCGAGCGGATCTCGCGCGCGCCGTCGGTAGCGATCAGCTCACCCTCGGCGAACGTCTCGAACCCGACCAGGGGCCGCACGAAGGCGAAGTCCGGCGTCTGCACCAGCAGCGTGCGCAGCAGCTCGAAGCGGCGCACGGGCGGGCGCGCGGCGGCGGGCCGGGGTGCGTCGATCAGCCCGAAATGCGCCAGAAAGGCCAGCGTCACGGCCACCGCCGTATCGGCCGACGCCTGCAGAAAATGCTGGCCGCATTCGGCCACCAGGGCCACGCCGTGGCCGTCGGCTTGGCCGTGGCGGTCATGCTCGATCAGCGGCACCCCGGTGCCCAGGCCCCGGGGCATGACCAGATGCACGGCCGGCGGCACGATAGCCAGCGCCGCCTGGGCGTTGCGCTCGAACGCCGGGTAGACGAAGAACGGCGCCACGTCCTGGCTGGTGGCGTGCAGGTCCAGGATGTGGTCGGCGGCGGCCACCACCGGGCGCAGCTCGCGCGCGCGCACCAGCTCGGGGCTGACCTCGCTGCCGTCCAGCTCGGCGGCCGACCACACGCGGTTCAGGTTGTGCACCAGCTGCCGGCTCTCGAACGGGCGCTCGGCGTCGAAGCTCTGGTACGCCGCCACGTTGGCAAAGCTCACCGTCAGCGTGCCGATCCTGGGGCGCACCCCGTTCTCCAGCAGGTGCAGCGCGGCCACCATGCCGCACAGCTCGTTGCCGTGCGTCAGCGCGTTGATCAGCACGTGCGGGCCGGGGCGGCCCGACTCGAAGCGGTGTACGTAGTCGATGCCGACGTTGCCGGCGCGCCAGGGCGACAGGTCGCGCAGCGCGATTTCCAGGGGGTAGGGGTTCAAGGCGGCTCCAGCAGGTTGTGGGTTGTGCATGGGCGCATTGTGCAGAACCCACGGCCCCGCCGGCACGCACGGGCATCGGGCACAATGCGCGGCCCATGCACGCCGTCGCCCGCACCAGCCAACCGCCCCTGACCCTGCTCTGGCAGGACGAACACATGGTCGCCGTCTACAAGCCGGCCGGCTGGCTGGTGCATAAAACCGCGCTGGCGCGGGGCGAGACGCGCTTCGTGCTGCAGACGCTGCGCGACCAGCTGGGCGGCCGGCACGTCTACCCCGTGCACCGGCTCGACAAGGCCACCTGCGGCGTGCTGCTGATGGCGCTGCACCCCGAGGCCGCGCACACCCTGGCGCAGGCCTTTGCCGAGCACCGCGTGCACAAGCGCTACCTGGCGCTGGCGCGCGGCTGGGCGCCCGACCTGGCGGACGTGGACTACGCGCTGCGCCCGCACGACGCCCCACCCGATGCGCCCACGCAGCCCGCGCAGACCCGCCTGCAGCGGCTGGCGCGGCTGGAGCTGCCCGAGGCCTACGACAGCCGCCACCCCAGCACCCGCGCCAGCCTGGTGCTGGCCGAGCCGCGCACCGGCCGGCGCCACCAGATCCGGCGCCACCTCAAGCACATCGCCCACCCCATCATCGGCGACACCACGCACGGCAAGGGCGCCCTCAACCGCTGGTGGGCCGAGCGCCTGGGCGGCCAGCGCCTGTGGCTGCACGCCTGGGAGCTGGCGCTGGCCCACCCCGTATCGGGCGTGCCGCTGCTGCTGCGCAGCGGCCTGCAATGGCCCGGCACAGCGCCGCTACCCAATGCGCCGCAGGAGTTGCACGACTGGGCGCGGCTGCTGCGCCATCCAGCCTGGCAAGCCTGGCAATGGCCTGAGGCCTGAGGCCCGCCCCTGGGCAGTTGGGCAGGTGGCGCCCTGCTGCGGTTATTGCGGCACCAGCTCCACGCGCCGGTTCTTGGCGCGCCCCTCGTCGCTGGCGTTGCTGGCCACCGGCGCGAGCGAGGCCACGCCGTTGCCCGTCAGGCGCGCGGCGGCAATGCCGTAGTCGCGCACCAGGGTGGCAACCACCGCGTCGGCGCGGCGGCGCGAGAGCTGCAGATTGCTGTCGAACCCGCCCACACTGTCGGTATGCCCCACCACGTGCAGCTTGGCCTGGGCGTTGCCCTTCAGGTAGGCGGCGATCTGCTCCAGCGACGGCTTGGATTCGGGCTTGACGTCGGCCTTGCCGGTGTCGAAATGGATGCCGTAGATGGCGACCTTGCCGGTGGCGGTGATCGACTTGTCGATGTCCGACGCGCTCACCACCACCATGTTTTGCTCCATGGCCTTGGTCTCCAGGATGTCCACGGCGATGTAGGCGCCCTGGCGCGCCTTGTAGATCTGGTCTTCCTTGGGCCAGTCGATGGCGATCAGCCGCACCGTGGTGTTGCCCTTCTGGAAGGTGCCGGTGCGCAGGCCGCTGGTGGACGCGGCGTAGATGACGTACTCCGAGCGGTTGTTCTTGATCGCATCCTGCTTGCCGCCGCTCATCGGCGCCAGGAAGTTCGTCCATTGCCCGGCCTTGGGGTCCTTGGTGGAGTCGTACAGCGTCTGGAACCCGCCGGCCGCCAGTTCGTTGACGTAGTTGCGGTACAGCTCCAGCGAGCGCGTCTGGCCCGGCGCCTCGTACCACAGGCGCGTGAGCCTGCCCTCCAGGTGCAGCGGCGGCTGCACGTAGCGGCGCGCGTACGAGTCCAGGTTCAGCTCGGTGTACGTGGAGGTCTGGAAGTCCACCTCGTCGAAGTTGCGCACCTCGTAGCCCACGATGGTGCTGCCGGCAAAGCGCTTGACCGCCGGGTGGTCCTTGGCGCCGGCCATGTCCTGCGCCTGCGCCGCAGCCAGCAGCAGCGCCACTCCCATCCAGGCCAGCGCCGCGCGGCGCATCCAGTGCATCCAGTGCATCCAGTTCATGCTTGATCCTCCAGTACGGTAGGGGATTCAGGCCCGGCGGCCAGGGCCGCAAATTAGCACTTTCCGCGTGCGCCGTCACGCGGCGCGCGGCAGCTCAGGCCGCGCCGCGCCCGCCCTTGCGCTGGCGCTTGAGTTCCTCCCTGCGCGCCTTGCGCTCGGCCTCCTGGGCCAGGCCGACGGCCAGCCAGGCCTCGAACTGCGGCGGCGTCTCCAGCGTGATGCGCCCCAGCGCGCCGCTGCGAAAGTCGGTCAGCACCAGCTCGGCGGCCTTTTGCACGTTGATGCGCCCGCCGCTCATCACCGCGCCGCGCTTTCTGCCTATGGCGTCCAGCAGCTCGTGGTCGGGCATGGCGGCCAGCGCCGCGCCGTCCTGCTCCAGCCGGTAGCGCGCCTGGAGCAGCGGCGCGTAGTCCTGTTGCAGGCGGCCCAGCAGCTCCAGCGCCACCAGTTCCTCGTCGTAGGCGTTGCGCCCCACGGCGCCGCTGGCGGCCAGGTGGTAGCCGCTCTCGGGCACGATGATGCGCGGCCACAGCATGCCGGGCGTGTCCCACAGGTAGAAGTCGTCTTCCAGCACGATGCGCTGCTCCTGCTTGGTGATGCCGGCCTCGTCGCCGGTCTTGGCCTCGCGCTTGCGGCTCAGGGTGTTGATCAGCGTGGACTTGCCGACGTTGGGCACGCCGACGATGAGCACGCGCATCGGGCGCGACAGGCCCACGCGCTGCGGCGCCAGCGCACGGCAGCCCTGCACCAGCTTGCGCGCCGGCGCGCCGTCGGACGCGTCCAGCGCCAGCGCCCGGGTGCCGGGCCGCGCGTTGTACCAGTCCAGCCACAGCGCGGTGCGCTGCGGGTCGGCCACGTCCTGCTTGTTGAGTACCTTGAGCGTGGGCCGGTGCCCCGTCAGCCCGGCCAGCAGCGGGTTGGCGCTGGAGCCGGGCAGGCGCGCGTCCAGCAGCTCGATGACCACGTCGATGTCTTTGATGCGCTCGGCGATCGCCTGGCGCGTGAGGTGCATGTGTCCGGGGAACCACTGGATGGACATGGGCTGCTGATCCGTCAAGAAAGAAGAAAGGGCCGCAAGGATAAACGCCCGCCCCGGTGCGTGCCCTTGCGCCCCGCAATTCACCTGTGGGCTGCGTCGCGGCCTTCGCCCAGCTTGAAGGCGGCAACCTCGCCCATCAGGCTGTTGGCCTGCTCGCGCAGGCTGGCGGCGGCGGCGGCGGATTCCTCCACCAGGGCCGAATTTTGCTGCGTGGCGCCGTCGAGCCCGGCGACGGCGGCATTGATTTCGGCGATGCCGCGCCCCTGCTCGACCGACGCGGCGCTGATCTCCTCGATGATGCGCGTGACCTGAGCTACCGACTCCAGCAGCTCCTGCATGGTGCCGCCCGCCTGCTGCACCTGCTGCGTTCCGTGGCCCACCTGCTCGACCGACGTGGTGATCAGCTGGCGGATTTCCTTGGCCGCCGCGGCCGAGCGCTGCGCCAGGGTGCGCACCTCGGTCGCCACCACGGCAAAGCCGCGCCCCTGCTCGCCGGCGCGCGCCGCCTCCACCGCGGCGTTGAGCGCCAGGATGTTGGTCTGGAAGGCGATGCCGTCGATCACGCCGATGATGTCGGCGATCTTGCGCGACGAGCCGTTGATGCCCTCCATCGTGGCCGTCACCTCGCGGAACGCCCCATGGCCGCGCTCGGCCACGTCGCGCGACGAGCGCGCCAGCCGGTCGGCCTGCTGCGTGGCCTGGGTGTTGGCCTGCACGCTGTCGGTCAGCCCGGCCAGCGACGCCGCCGTCTGCTGCAGCGCGCTGGCCGCCTGCTCGGTGCGCTGGCTCAGATCCTGGTTGCCCTGCGCCACCTCGGAGCTGGCCACCGAGATCGAGTCCGCCGCCTGGCGCACCGCGCCCACCATGCGCTCCAGCGACGCGACGAAACGGTTGAACGCCTGCGCCAGCGCGCCCAGCTCGTCGCCGGTCTCCACCGGCATGCGGCGGCTCAGGTCGCCGTTGCCATCGGCGATGTCCTCCAGCATGCGCGCGGCGCGGCCCACCGGCGCGGCGATGGCACGGCTGAGCAGCACGATGATGACCAGGCCTATGCCGCCGCCGACCACCGCCGCCGCCAGCGACGTCAGCGCCAGGGTGCGCCGCACCTCGCCCAGCACCTGCGCCTGGGGCATCTCGGCCACCACGTACAGGTCCAGCGCGGGCACGTAGGACGAGGCGATGATCTGCCGCCCCGCCGGCGCGTCGTAGGTGGCGTGGGTGAACTGCTCCTTGTGCAGCAGCTTGCCGCTCAGCTCGGCATCGAACCCGGGCAAATCCTTGAGCAAATGCTTGCCATCGACCAGCGACGCATCGCGGTGCACCAGTATCGTGCCGTTGGAGCGCACCAGATACACCGAGCCCGCCTGGCCCACCTTGTACGCGCGCACGGCCTGCGCCAGCGCATCGACCGACAGGCCCAGCCCGGTAATGCCCTTGCGCCCGTCCCCGGCGTCGAACAGCACGTTGATGAACAGCATGTAGACGCTGGAGTCCTTGTCCCTGTCGATGTCCAGCCGGTAGGGCTGGCCGCCCGACAGCATGCCGTAGAACCATTGGTCCGACGCGTCGGACGGCGACAGCGTGCGGCCCAGCCCCGCCTCGGTGAAGTATTTGCCGGTGCTGCCGGACACCCAGAAGACGCTGGCCGCGTGGAACGTGCCCTTGACCGAGTTGGCGTATTTCTGCCAGGCCGGCACGCCTTCGTCGGGCAGGCCCGCCGCCTCCCAGTCGAGCAGAAAGCTGTTGCCGGCGATCGACTGCGCCGCCGCCAGCGGAGCGCCGATCTGGCGCAGGATGTCGTTGCGGATCTCTCCCACGACGGCCGGCAGCTCCAGCTCCACCACGCGCTCCTGCATGTAGCGGCCCGAGAGCACGAAGCCCAGCAACGTGGAGATGACGATGAACAGCAGCAGGCATCCCAGCATGCTGAACATCAGTTTGTTGCGTATCGACAGGTTGCGCAGGCTCAGCATGGTGAATCCCCCCAAGGAATCAGCCAGTGTTTACCATTTGGCGCACGGCAGTACAACCGGGTTCATATAGTCACTAGACGTTTTTTGTTATGCACCACATTCCCTCCCCAGCGCCGCGCAGCGGCGGCCAGATCCTCGTCCAGCAGCTGCTGGTGCACGGCGTGCAGCAATTGTTCTGCGTGCCCGGCGAAAGCTACTTGGCCGTACTCGACGCGCTGCACGACGCGCAGGTGCAGGTCACCGTGTGCCGCCAGGAAGGCGGCGCGGCCATGATGGCCGAGGCCCAGGGCAAGCTGACCGGGCGCCCCGGCGTGTGCTTCGTCACGCGCGGACCGGGGGCGACGAATGCGTCCGCCGGCGTGCACATCGCGCGGCAGGACTCGACGCCGATGGTGCTTTTCGTCGGCCAGGTGGCGCGCGGCGCGCTGGGGCGCGAGGCCTTCCAGGAGCTGGACTACGGCGCCGTGTTCGGCACGCTGGCCAAGGCGGTGCTGCAGATCGACGACGCGCGGCGCATCCCCGAGCTGGTCTCGCGCGCCTTCCACCTGGCCCTGTCGGGCCGCCCCGGCCCGGTCGTGGTGGCCCTGCCCGAGGACATGCTGACCGACCAGGCCCAGGTGCCCGACGCCCTGCCCTGCGCCGTGCACGAAACCCACCCCGGCGCCAGCGCGCTGCAGGAACTGGCCGCCCGCCTGCAGGCTGCGCGCCAGCCGGTACTGATACTGGGCGGCAGCCGCTGGAGCGCGCAGGCCACGGCCGACGTGGCGGCGTTCGCCAGCGCCTGGCAGCTGCCGGTGTACTGCTCTTTCCGCCGCCAGATGCTGTTTGCCGCCAGCCACCCGGGCTACGCCGGCGACCTGGGGCTGGGCGCCAACCCGCGGCTGCTGGAGCGCATCCGCGCCAGCGACCTGCTCGTCGTGCTGGGCGCGCGCCTGTCGGAGGTGCCGTCGCAGGGCTACACGCTGCTGGAGATTCCCAACCCGCGCCAGGCGCTGGTGCACGTGCACGCCGACGCCGACGAGCTGGGCCGCCTGTACCGCCCGGCGCAGGCCATCCACGCCACACCGCAGGCCATGGCGCAGGCGCTGGCCGGGCTGCAGCCCAGCGCGCCCGTCGGCTGGGCCGAACACACCCGCGCCGCGCGCGCCGACTACCTGGCGTGGAGCGACCCTGCGCCCATACGCATCCCCGGCGCGCTGCAGATGGGCGCGGTGGTGCAGCACCTGCGCGAGGCACTGCCCGGCGACACCATCGTGTGCAACGGCGCCGGCAACTTCGCCACCTGGGTGCACCGCTTCTGGCACTTTGCGCATTACGGCACGCAGCTGGCGCCCACCAGCGGCTCGATGGGCTACGGCCTGCCCGCCGGCGTGGGCGCCAAGCGCCTGCTGCCGGCGCGCGAGGTGCTGGTACTGGCGGGCGACGGGGACTTTCTGATGCACGGGCAGGAGTTCGCCACCGCCGTGCAGTACGGCCTGGCCATCGTCGTGATCGTGCTCGACAACGGCATGTACGGCACCATCCGCATGCACCAGGAGCGCGAATACCCCGGCCGCGTCAGCGCCACCACGCTCAAGAACCCCGACTTCAAGGCCTACGCGCTGGCCTTCGGCGGCCATGGCGAGCGCGTCGAGCGCACCGAGGAATTCGCCCCCGCGCTGGCCCGCGCGCGCGCCAGCGGCCTGCCGTCCATCATCCATTGCCTGCTCGACCCGCAGGCCATCACGCCCACCAGCACGCTCGACGGCATCCGCAGCGCGGCGCGCCAGCGCGGGGGCGGCTCAGGCGGATAGCGGCGCGACCACCTGGGCCGCATCGGCGCGCAGCCGCAGGGCCAGCTCCTCAGCCAGGCGCAGGCGGCGCAGCAGCCAGGGCGTCAGGTCCGCCTCTGCCAGCGACGGCGGCGGCTCGGCGGCCATGTCCGCGGCGGGCGGATCCTGCGCCGGCGGCAGCTCGGCCTGCCCGTTCAGGATTGCTTCGATGCGCTGCGCGGCTGCCTGCAGCGGTGCCTGCAGCTCGTCGCACGACAGCAGCCCGCGGCGCAGCAGCAGCATCGACTTGACCGCCGTCAGCTGCGCCAGCAGCTGGTAGCAATGCGCCTGCATGCGCTCCAGCGGCGCCAGCGGCGGGCGCACGGCGCGCGGCTCCTTCCAGGCGCGCGCCGTGGCCTGCACCAGCAGGCCCAGGCTGTCGTAGGCCTCGCGCCGGGCCAGGCGCCAGGCCAGTTCGGGGCGGTTGTCCACCGCCTGCAACTGCACCAGGCCCAGCGCCTCGCGCGCATGGCGCGTCTGCGCCGCCAGCGTGCGCGCCACCAAGGCGGGGATCTGCTGGCGCTCCCACGAAGGCAGCACGTAGGCAAAGGCCCAGGCCAGGCCGGCGCCGATCACGGTGTCGGCCAACCGCTCGAACAGCACGAAGCCGGCGCTGCCGCCCGCGCCCAGCAGGTGCGCCTGCACCAGGCCCAGCACCGTGGCCGCCACGGCGGTGATCAGGTAGCGCTGCAGGGAGAAGGCGTGCGTCACGGCCTGCGCCAGCGTCACGCACACCAGCAGCGCCCAGTGCGGCAGCGCGGCGGCCAGCACCGCCGACGCGGCCAGGCAGCCCAGCAGCGTGCCGGCGACGCGCTCGTTGCGCCGCTCCAGCGTCTGCGCCAGGCTGCCGCGCAGCACGACGACGATGGTCAGCACGATCCAGTAGGCATGCTCGCGCCAGGGCAGCAGTTGCGACAGGACGTAGCCCACGCCAATGGCCAGCGCCGCGCGCATGGCGTGGCGCAGCGGCGCTGCGCGCCAGCGCCACAGGCCCCAGAAGGGCTTCCAGCCCCAGCCCGTGGGGCTGACGAACATCTGCCAGTACACCCGCACCAGCGCCAGGTCGGGAGCCTGCTCGCCGCGCGCCAGGGCGACGAGCCGGCCCACTTCATTGCGAATATGGCCGATGCGGGACGCCAGGCCGCGCACCAGGCGCGCCGGGCTGAACCCCGCCGGCACAGGCGCCTGCAGCGCACCCAGGTCGGGCTGCGGCGGCATCTGCGGATCGGGCCGGCGCGCCAGCAGCAACGCGTCGGCCAGCTGTTCCAGCGCATCGGCCTGCGCCAGCAGGTCGGTGCGCAGCAGCTCCAGCGTCCCGGCCTGCTCGGGCTGGCGGCGCAGCTGCTCCAGGTCGAGCGCGCTGGCCAGCAGGTGGTCGCGCATCTCCAGCGCGCACAGCAGCATGCCGGCCAGCTGCTGCTGGCGCGCGCTGGTGGGCGCTTCGAGCACGATGTCGCGCGCGCCCTGCAGCTGGTCCGCCAGCTTGGACTGGCGCAGCAGCAGCGCTCCCATCAGCGGGTCGTTGCGCTCGCCCGGCGCCAGCACGGGCGTGAACTGCAGCGCCTGCAGCCGCATCAGCGCCGCCAGCGACAGCAGCACGTCGGCGATCAGCTGCACGCGGTAGCGGCCGTTGAGCAGGTGGTTGGCCAGCACCGCCCAGGGCTGGTACAGCAGCGCGCCCAGGCCGAAGCAGCCGGTGGTGGCGAGGGCTGCACGCCAGCCCCCGGCGTCGGCCGGCGCGGGCACGGCCATGGAGAACACCAGCGCCAACACTGCGGCAATGGCCACCGGCCCGCCGCGCTTGCCCCAGGCCATGGCCAGAAAGGCCAGGAAGCTCGCCGGCACGATGACCAGGCCCAGCAGCCAGGGCTCGCCGTGCAGGCGCTGCACCACCAGGAACAGCGGCATGGCCAGCAGCGGCGCCGGCAGCATGTGCAGCAGCTTGCCGCGGCGCGGCGCCGGCATGTCGGGCGGTATCGCGGCGATCACGCCCACCGAGGCCGCGGCGGCGGCCTCGCTGCCCAGCCACAGGTGCGCCAGGGTGGAGATCAGCAGCAGCCCCAGCGCCCCCGCCACGCCGTTGGTCACGTAGTACGACAGCAGCACGCGCATGGCTGCGCGCAGCCGGGGCGCAGCGGCGGTCACGGCCCGATGGCGTGCGTCCATGTGTGCGGGGGGCGGCTCAGCCCAGTTGGCGCGGATCCATGTACTGCTGGCGCCAGTCCTCGAAGGGCAGCACGTCCTGCGCCTCGATGTCCTTCTGGTCGGCCAGCGACTGTGCGGCCAGCGCCTCGTAGCGCGCCTGCTGCGCTGCACTCCAGGGCAGGGCCAGCAGTTGGTCGCGCGCCTGCGCCGAGCGGGCGGCCGAGAACGCCTCGAAGCCGCCGGATTGCTCCCGCATGGCCGCCAGCACGCGCGCCGACGGGGCCAGCGCGCTGTCGGCCAGCACGGCCTGGGCGTGGCGCAGGGCCTGGCCGTAGTCCTCGCCGCCCTGCGCCCGGTCCAGCGCGGCGGCAATCGGCGCGCATTCGGCCAGGATCTGCCCGGCCCAGCCGGCCAGTGGCACGCCCTGACCGCCGCGCTGCAGCAGCAGGCCCGGCTCGCGCCCGCGCTCGGCCGTCTGATGCTGGTTGTGCTTGCACTCGGCGATCTCGGCGGGCGTGTCGGGCGGGCTGTCGGAGAGCAGGCAGTGCAGCAGGAACACGTCCAGCAGGCGCATGGTCTGCGCGGTGATGCCCACGCTCTCGAACGGGTCCAGGTCCATCAGCCGCACCTCGACGTATTCCACGCCGCGCTCGCGCAGCGCGTGCAGCGGGCGCTCGCCCCGGCGCACGGTGCGCTTGGGGCGGATGGTGCCGTAGAACTCGTTCTCGATCTGCAGCAGGCTGGTGCCCAGCTGGTTGTAGTCGCCGCCGATGTTGCGTATGCCGATGGCCTCGTAGGCCGGGTACGGCCGGGTCAGCGCCTCGTACAGCGAGTCGGCGTAGCCCGACAGGCCGTTGTAGCTCACGCTGATGCTGGCCTGCGCGTCGCTCTGGTAGCCCAGGCGCCCCATGCGCAGCGACGTGGCGTGCGGCAGGTACAAAGCCTGGCGGCCGTCGCCCATGGGCTGCAGGCCGTGCTCGCGCCCCTCGACGAAGCAGGGGCACAGCGCCGGCGAGGCGCCGAACAGGTACAGCAGCACGAAGGCGTGGCGGCGGAAGTTGCGGATCAGCGCGAAGTATTCCTCGCTCGTCACGCCCGGCAGCGACCAGTTGTAGTGGATGCCCGAGATGGTCTGCATGCGCCGCCCGTAGCGGTGCGCCAGGCCCATGCGGTAGATGCTCTTGGCGCGGCCGATGTGCGAGTTGCCGTAGCGGCCGATCGGTATCGTCTCGTCCGTGGGCAGGCCGCAGGGCATGCTGGACACCCACAGCATCTCGCCGCCCGCGTCCTGCAGGGTGCGCAGCACGTACTGGTGCAGCTCGGTGAGCTCGTCGAGGCAGCCCTGCACGCCCGCGTGCGCGCCGGTGATGAGCTCGATCTGCGACTCGCTGTAGTCGGTGGTGATGCTGGCGTGCGTCAGGGCCGAACCCAGCGCCTGCGGGTGCGGCGTGAGTGCCAGGCCGCCCGTGGACAGCACGCGCAGCCCTTCTTTTTCAATGCCGCGGCGCATGCCCGCCAGGGTGGTGGCGGGTAGGGCCGAGAGGCGCTGTTGCAATGTACTCATGATGCGTTTGCCGTGTGCAGTGGGGCCGGAACTTAGCACGCCCGGCCCGCGCACGTTGCCCGCCCGGCCAAGCACCTGGGCCGGCGCGGGACTTTTCAGCGCCGCGCAGCCAGGGCTTTCTGCACCTCCAGCGCGCCCTGCGCCGCGCCGCTTTGCGGCACCTGCTCGCCGGCGCGGTCGGTCACCTCGGCCAGGCGGGCGGCGAGCTGCCCGGGCACGGTATCGCCCAACCCCAGGTGGATGCCCTGCGTCAGCGTGATGTGCGCGGCCTCGAAGCTGCCGGCGCCGGCGCACAGAATGGTGCGCGTGGGCGCGCTCTCGTGCGCCAGCGCCAGCATGGCAGGCACCACGGCCTCGGGCTTGAGCGCGGCGAGCACCTCCTCGGGCATCAGCCCCTCGGTCATGCGCGTGGCCGCCGTGGGCGCCAGCGCGTTCACGTGGATGCCGTACTTCGCGCCCTCGATCGCCAGCGTCTGCATCAGGCCCACCTGCGCCAGCTTGGCCGCGCCGTAGTTGGCCTGGCCGAAGTTGCCGTACAGCCCGGTGGACGAGGTCGTCATCACGATGCGCCCGTACTTCTGCTCCTGCATCTGCGCCCACACGGCCTTGCAGCAGTGCGCCGCGCCCATCAGGTGCACCTGCACCACCAGGGCGAAGTCGGCCATCTCCATCTTGGCGAACGATTTGTCGCGCAGGATGCCGGCGTTGTTCACCAGCACGTCCACGCGGCCCCAGGCGTCCACCGCCTGCGCCACCATGGCCTGCACGGCGGCAAAGTCGGTCACCGACGCGCCGTTGGCCAGCGCCTGGCCGCCTGCGGCGCGGATCTGGTCGGCCACGGCCTGCGCCGCGCCCACCGAGCCGCCGCTGCCGTCCACCGCTCCGCCCAGGTCGTTGACCAGCACCTTGGCGCCGCGCGCCGCCAGCGCCAGCGCGTGCTCGCGCCCCAGGCCGCCGCCGGCCCCCGTCACAATGGCCACGCGGCCCTTGAAGTCCAATTCCATATCCAATGTCCCTTGTCGTATGCAGCGTAGTGATGCCCGTCGCGCGCGGGACGCCCCGCCCGCGCAGCGCGTGCCACTCTACGCCAGGTGGACAATCGCCCCAGTAGCCTGCGCGACTGCGCCGCCCTGCTTCGCCCCGCC